>Ga0209517_10001152_pt1 | contig 41321 bp, 32 predicted proteins | sample PeaSoiMetSII2010_FD_187695 | JGI IMG/M metagenome (GOLD analysis project Ga0209517, IMG submission 187695) | Peat soil microbial communities from Weissenstadt, Germany - SII-2010 (SPAdes) (version 2) | ecosystem: Environmental > Terrestrial > Soil > Wetlands > Peat | place: Germany...
AGACAAGGACTATCATGTCTCGGCGGATTTGACGGGTCAGGCGAATCACCTGGGTGTGACCATTCAGGCGGACATCATCAAGCAGAAGCTGCCCGAAAATAACGGGGGATACACCGCGTTGAACATGGGCGATTCTTCGTACGGGAAATTCGACAAGCGCATCTATACGGAGCTGGCGAGCGATCATCCGATTGATTTATGCCGGTACCAGGTGGCCAATTGCTACATGGGCCGGATCGGGCTGATCAACAGCGGCGGCGCGTCGGGTCAGCATGATCTTTCGGATGCAGTGACTACCGCGGTGATCAACAAACGCGCCGGGGGGATGGGATTAATTTCGGGCCGGAAGGCGTTTCAGCGTCCGATGAAAGACGGCGTCGCGCTGCTGAACGCGATTCAGGATGTGTATCTGAGTCCCGCGGTCACGGTTGCGTAGCGGCGAATTTAACGCCCTCCCAGCGCGCGACGACGGCGGACGCGAGACAGTTTCCCAGCACGTTCACGGAAGTGCGGGCCATATCGAGCAGGGCGTCGATGCCCAGCAGGAGCGCCACTCCTTCCACCGGTAAATTGAAACTCGCGACCGTGGCGGCCAGGATCACCAGTGCGGATCGCGGGATTCCGGCTACGCCTTTGCTGGTCAGCATCAGAGTCAGCATCATGACCAGCTGCGTTCCAAACGACATGGGAACGTCGGCGGCCTGCGCAATGAACACCGACGCGAGCGAGAGATACAGCGTGGTTCCGACCAGATTGAAGCTGTAGCCAGTCGGCAACACGAACGCGACAATATGTTTCGGAACGCCAAAGGCTTCCATGTTTTCGAGCGCCAGCGGCAGGGCGGCTTCGCTCGAAGCGGTGGAGAAGGCGATGAGAAATGGCTCGCGCGCGTATTCGATAAATCGGCGGATGGGGATTCGGGCGATGACGGCGGAGGCTCCGAAAACGGTGACGACGACGATGGCCTGCGCGACGTAGAGAGTCGCCACCAGCTTGCCGAGATTCAGCAGGACGCCGATGCCTTTTTGGCCGATGGTAGCGGCGATGGCTCCGAAGACGCCGAAGGGCGCGAAGAGCATCACGTAGTTGGTGAAGCGGAACATCACTTCGGCGAGCGAATCGCAAAACGCGACTACGGGCGCTGCTTTGGCTCCGATGGTCGCGCAGGCTGCTCCGAAGGCGAATGCGAAAACTACGATTTGCAACACGTCGCCGCGGGCCATCGCGTCGATGATGCTGGTGGGAAAAATGTGTTCGATCATCTGGGAGACAGTGTTGGCTTGCGCGAGTCCCGCGGCCGGAGCCTTGGCGAGCTGCACGCCGACACCCGGCTTCACCAGGTTCACCGCGGCCAGACCGATGAACAGCGCAATGGTGGTGACAACCTCGAAGTACAGAATGGCTTTGCCGCCGATGCGGCCCATGGTCTTGATGCTTCCGGTTCCGGCGATACCGACCACCAGCGTTCCGAACAAGAGTGGAGCAATGATGGATTTAATCATGCGCAGGAAAATCGTACCGAGCAGGGCCATTTTCTGGGCGGGTTCGGGGAAGAACGCGCCGAAAGCGACGCCCGCGACCAGCGCGATCAGGATCCAGGCGGTGAGCGACGGTTTTTTCACCGGCCGCCCCATTTGAGTTTTTCGCGCAGCACGTCGAAGAACATCATGTCGGGCGGCTGAATCAAGCTGATGGAATGCTGAGAACGGCGACAGACCACTCTGTCACCGGTGCGAAGGAGTTCGCCCAACTGGCCGTCGATGGTGAGGTACGTTGCCTGATCGTCGCTGCGATTGATCACCTCGATGACGCTTGAATCGTCTAGCACAACCGGCCGATTCGTCAGCGTGTGGGGACAAATCGGAGTCACGGTGAGCGCGGCGACGCTGGGGAACACGATGGGTCCGCCGGCGGAGAGCGAATACGCCGTGGAGCCGGTGGGCGTGGCGACGATCAAGCCGTCGGCGCGATAGACGCACACGAAATGCCCGTCGATCTGAACTTCGAGATCGATCATGCGGGCGATCTCGAACTTGGTGAGCACCATGTCGTTTAGAGCGTCGTAGCGGGCCAGGCGGTCGCTGCCGCGCCACAGCTCGCATTCGAGCATGCGGCGATGAGCGATGCGGAAATCGCCGCGGAGGGCGCGCTCGAGCTGCGGATAAATTTCATCGACAGTGATGGCGGTGAGGAATCCAAGGCCGCCGAGGTTTACGGCGAACAGGGGGATGCCAGTGCCGCTGACGGCGCGCGCGGCGGAGAGCAGAGTGCCGTCGCCTCCGAGAACGATGACCAGGCCGGCGCCGGCCGCGATTTCCTCCCGAGCCATGCCATCGGAGCGGCCGGCGTACTGCGCGGTTTCGGTATCCAGGCGGATGGCGAGGCCGCGGGCCATGAGCCACGCGATCAGTTCCGGCACCAGGCGGGCGGCCAGATCGCTTCTGGGTTTGGAAATGATCCCGACGGCGTTAATGGTGGGCATAGAGCAGGAACTCCCGGTTGCCCTCGGCGCCGAGGATGGGACTTTCGATGATCTCCGCGTGGAAGCCGACGGCCTCGACGGCCGCGCGGACGCGATCGCATGCGGCGCGGTGCAATTCGGGATCGCGGACGATGCCGCCGCGGCCGACTTCGTCGCGGCCTACTTCGAATTGCGGTTTGACCAGGATGACCATGCGAGCGTCCGGGGCGAGTAACGGGACGATCGCGGGGATCAGAAGCGTGGTCGAGATGAAGCTGGCATCGCAGACGGCGAGATTGAACTTTTGGGGATAATCGGCGGGCTGAAGATAACGGGCGTTGACACCTTCCAAAACGGTAACGCGCGGATCGTTGCGAAGTTTCCAGTCGAGCTGGCCGTGGCCGACGTCGATGGCCGAGACTCGGACTGCACCGCGTTGCAGCAAGCAGTCTGTGAATCCGCCGGTGGATGCGCCGACGTCGAGACAGATCAAACCGCGGACATCGATGGAAAAATGATCCAGCGCGGCCGCGAGCTTCACTCCGCCGCGGCTGACATACGGCATGCGTCCCAGCACTTCGATCTCACTATCGGCGGCGATGCTGTGGCCGGGTTTGTCGCTTTTCTGGCCGCCGACCAGGACTTGGCCCGCGAGAATGAGGGCTCGCGCTTTTTCGCGAGAATCGGCCAGGCCGCGCTCGACCAGCAACTGATCCACGCGGATTTTCTGGGGGTTCTTCATCAAAGTGACGCTCATGTGGTGCGCCGGACGATGAAATCCGCCAGCTCCCGCAGGCGCATGCCGCGATCGTCGAAGGGCTGGAGTGCCAGATGGGCGCTGATGCGTTCTTCCTCCGCCATTTCGCGAGACCGCTCAATCCCGTAGACGGCCGGAAACGTGATTTTATTCTGCTGGACGTCCTTACCCGCGGTTTTGCCGAGGGCTTCGGAAGATTGTTCGACGTCGAGAACATCGTCGACGATCTGGAACGCGAGGCCGATGTGTTCGCCGAAGCGGGTGAGCGCATCGAGCGAGTCGGCATCGGCGCCGGCGTAAATTGCTCCCATGCGAACGCTGGCGCGCAGGAGAGCCCCGGTCTTGGCGCGATGAATGGAGTCGAGAAGCTCAGCGGTGGGAAATTTTCCTTCGCCTTCCAGGTCGTTGACCTGGCCACCGATCATGCCGCCTACGGTGCCGGATGCGACGGCGAGCTCACGCACCAGTGCGATGCGGCGTTCAGCGTCGACGTTTTCAAGCTTGGCGAGGACCTCAAACGCGAGGGTGAGCAAAGCATCGCCGGCGAGGATCGCCATCGCGTCGCCGAAAACTTTATGACAGGTGGGACGGCCGCGGCGCAAATCGTCGTTATCGAGGGCGGGCAGATCGTCGTGAATCAGAGAATAGGTGTGAATCAATTCGAGCACGCAGGCGGCCGATTCGACGCCCACGGGCGCGTCCGAGACGGCTTCGGCGGAGGCGATGGCCAGCAGCGGACGGACTCGCTTGCCGCCGGCGAACAGGCTGTAGCGCATGGCGCGATGAATGATGGAAGGATTTTCGGTTTCCGGCGGGACCCAGCGGTCGAGCGTATCGTCGACGCGCCTCTGGTGGGAAGCGATGTAGTCGGCAAGGTTCATTTGTCGATGCGGAAGGGCTGTGCCTGCACTTCGCCAGCGCGGCGCATGAGAATCTCGACGCGCGTTTCGGCCTCTTCGAGCTGCTTGCGGCAGGTCTCGCTGAGCTTCATGCCGCGCTCGAACAGCTCCAGCGCTCGCTCCAGCGGGAGCTCGCCGGTTTCCATTTCCTTCACGATGGTCTCCAGTTGCTGAAGACCGGCCTCAAAACTCAACGGCGCCTCGTCCGGCATCCTTAGATTATGCCTTGTTGGAGAAACCCGTGGGTCACCGATACGGTCCAATGGCGGCCGGAAGCCCGGCTCGCGCAGCCCGCGAACCCGCCTGCGCCGCCTCTGCGGTGCGGAGAGTGCTAATCCAGTGCTGACCGAATCTCATCGTGCCCCATCTTAAGCGCCCATGACCGCGGACGTGCCCACGGCTCGCCATCGTTCTCGTCCGGGTCCGCTCCGCGTTCGAGAAGCAACCTGACAAGCTGGGTCCGCCCCCAACGGCACGCCCAACCCAGGGGAGTGCTTTTGAGGATCTCGTCGCGCTGGTCCACGCGTGCGCCTGCGTCGAGAGCCGTGCGCCCAAACGCCACTACTTCGTCGTCTGTGATCCAATCGCCCATCGCCGCGATTTCGTGCAGAATGGTCCGTCCAAACGAGCCCGTGACGTTCACATCGCATGCTTGAAGAATGAGGCGGAAACACGCCAGATAGCCTTCCCGGTCGAAATCCTTGTTGCCCGCATACAGCCACGGAATATGATGCCAGAAGGAGAGTGGCGATGCGAGCATGCGAAACCAGCGCGGGTCGTCGCGAGCCCAATCGATATGCCCGAGCGACATACGCACGATCTCGCTGGCGCCTCCGTCGGCGCCGAAGCGGAGCAACTCTTCCGCAAGCGGCTTGTCCGCCGGCTTCGCGCCTTTCGGCAATACGCCGAGTTCGTCGTCAACCAGCATTTGCCGCACGAGGCCGGTCTGGCGATAGAGGGCTGCGGTGTCGCCTGTCACCACGCCACCACGGCTCCGCAGTAATTCCACCATATCCCACTGTTTGTGGCTGAATGCGCTATGCACGGGTGATCCGCTGGAGTCGACATGCACGTTCGGATTCGCGCCGCGATCGAGTAGTAACTCGGCCATCTTCCGGCGGCCCAAAGCCGCGCAATTCCACAAAGGATAACCCTGCGAGTATGCGGTCCAGTCGCCTTCTCCCGACGAGACCCGCTCATCTGGATCGAAGCCAAGGTCGAGAAGGAATTCAAAAACCTCAATCCGGTCGCTCTGCACCGCGACCGTAAGCAGGCCCCCGCCTTCCCAGCGAACTTGATTTGATAGTTTGCCTTCCAGGTGCCGCGCGCGCAGCCATTCCACGTCACCGTTCGCAACGGCGTCACCGTTCGCAACGGCGTTACGGTCGATGTCGTCACCGAACACTGGCTCGGCCGTCACCACCGGCTTCTTTTCGAGCGCTCCTCTGCGACCCTCTTCTTCCTCGATAATGGCGACGATCTCGTGGTACCCGCGCTCGTGTGCCAGGGTCCAGGCCGACGTCGCGTCCCGATGTGGATCAATACCCGCACGCGCGTCTGCGCCGTTCTGCATCAGCAGCCGTACGATTTCCGGCCACCGGTTCATCACTGCGTGATGGATCGCGCGATGCTCGTCTCCGTACGACAAGGTCATATTAGCCAGCTCGGGTCGCGCCTTCAACATAGTTCGTATCGGCGCAATGTCACCGGCGCTTACCGCCTCTACCAGGCGTCTGATCGTCACGCCATCGACGTAAGCCTTCAGTTTGGGCCAGCTCTCAAACCCGTAGCTGCGTGCCACCACCAGCTGGGCATCGTGCAACGCGAACGTCGCGGTGTCCGCCCTATCGTAGTGAGCGTTGATCTCCGCGGCCGCGGTGGCATCACCCTTCGCAAAAGCGTTCAGCAGTTCCTTCGCCTGACGCTTAAGCTGTTCGAGGTCCGGATGTTCCCTCATCCCGCGGTTTGGTAGTTTTTGCTTCACATGAGCTCCTTTCCTTAAGGCCCGGTGTCCGCTAGCTCGGGCAGAAAAGAGTTCATTCCTCAGACCGTCGAAGGTTGCTATTCAGTGGGACGCAGTCCCTTTCCGCGGACCCGGAGGCGTTCTGAACCAGCCAGGACGTAGCATAGCATGACGGCGTCACCGGCCTCAAAACTCAACGGCGACTCGTGCAGCCCGCGAACCCGATGCGGATAGCGCGCTTTAAACTATTGCTGTTCGTGGCCAGTTGCCTTTCGAACGAGTTTGCCCGCTCCGGTAACCGCTGCGGCGTCACCGCGGGTCGATCGGTAGGCGTTCGGCGGAGCGCTACTGTTGAACAGCGAGAACCACATTGCCCGGCGATTGCACGCTGTTCACCGATGCCAGTATCGGGAAATCCCCGTCCGGCATCGACTCCGGGATCTGAATCGCGATCTGATAGACCGCCGGATAACTACTCAACACCGCGCCGAGCACCGGAACTGAAGTTCCGCCAAGCGTAACGCTGACTGGATTCTGCGTCGGCGGCGCCACCAAAGTTGGAACCTGCCCGGCAGGCACAACCGGATTGGTCGGCCCAAAGCCGGTGCCCCAGAGAATAATCACGTCACCTGGCTTCGCTGGAACTGTGGTCAGTCCGGGAATAGTCCCGTTCTTGACCGCGAAGCTGGAGTCCAGATGGGTAGCGACTGGCTGATTCCCCGGCCACGGAAAGAAGGCCGGACTGTACAGTTGCGAATTCGCCGCAAATGGAGCGCTCGAGCCGAAATCCGTCGTCACGACCACCGCCGCCGGACCAATTCCCACATCCGGAGCCTGGACGTTGATCAGTCCAGGCGTGATGGCATAGATATAAGCCAGCTTGCCTCCGATCGTGACCTTCACATCATCCAGTTGTGTTGGAAGTTGCCCGTTAAAGATCGCCGTGCTCCAATCATCATAGGGAAGGGGTGTGAAGTTCGATCCATAGATGGAAACGAAAGCTCCGGAAGCAATACCGGACTGGCCGCCCGCGGCATTGACGACGCCCGTCACGACAGGAGTTCCTAGCGGATTCGGCGCGTGGGGCAGATAACCCTTTACCTTGCCTACAGCCAGATAATGGGCGAGGCCGGTAGGATATTGCCCCGCTTGAACAGCCGCCGCTGCATCTGGGTAATGCCTCAAGTAATAGAACTCGTTGAAGCCAGGCGCGCCTAGTGAGGCAGGATCCACGAAGTTCGGCCCGGTGCCGATCGCTCCGTTGGCAACCACTTTATATAGGTTGAGTCCTGTCGCCGGGCAATACTCCACCCCACATCCACCGACCGATTCGAAGACGATGCCTTCAATCCGTTGGCGATTTACGACCGTCGGTATGAATGCACCCAGACTCCACTGGTGACCATTAGAGGGCGTCGTCGTGACAGCCGCAAGGAGTTGGGCCCCGTCTACAACCTGAAAGGCGCCCGTGCCGTCATTGAGAAATACCGTCGTGCCCCACTGCCCACCGGTCTGCGCGCCGTAAGCTTTGGTCGTATACAACCCGACGATGTCAACAAATCCGTCGTTGTTGATGTCAATGGGCATTAACGAGAAATAGTGAATCCTACCAAGGTCTTGTGCAGTCGACCCCGACGTTATGTCTGTGAAGCTCCGCTTGCCTTGGTTAAGCAGAACCTGAATGCCCATATCGGCGAAGACAATTCCCCCGTTCTCAAAGATGTTTTGATATCCTGGCTCATTCATGTCCGTGATTGCGCCAGGTTGATAGGTGATTGACTGCTCTTCAGCCGCAAAGATATCCGGATAGCCGTCGTTGTTCAGGTCCGTGACGACTACAGGCCCGAGGTCGGTGCACTTTACGACTGGTGCATCTGAAGTAGCGCAGTGGCCGAACAATCCGTCGGGTAATTGCAACACGTCGGTCGATGCATATCCGTTCGAGTCACCAAACAAGATCCGGGAATTCGGGACGCCCGGTATAGGTGCTGCACCTAAGAGCAGATCCTGCTTGCCATCTTTATCGAAATCTTCGATAACCATCCAGTCGTTAAGTCCCAGATTGGTCGGATTCGTCCACAAGGAAGGAGCAATCCAATTTCTTTGCGCATCAAATCCGTTGCCGTTCCATCGAAGCAGGGCCGTATTGGCCCCTTGTTGGTCGTCGGGCAGAACAATCTCGACCCGGCCGTCCCCAACCAAGTCTCCCACTGCAAGAGAATATGAGCGCGTTGTCTGGAGGTCGGCAGGCACCAGCGACGAGACATTTTTATACTGGCCGCCACCCATGTTGAGCGCGATGCCAATGCCGGAACCCATTGGCGTAGGGGTCCCGTCTGAACCAGCATCGGCAAACAGAATGTCTTCAAGGCCGTCGTTGTTGATATCGGCGAATAGCGTCGTGGGAGAGTGCTTAACCGTCGGGGCTCCGAACGGGAAAAAATCGGAGGTGGCGACGCGCATCCCGGAACTAGCCTCGATCACGATTGGCTCTAGGGGAGTCTCGCTTGGTGGGGGGGGGGCTGTGAGCGTCAAGATTATCTCCGGGTAGCCGTCGCCATCGAGATCCTTTGCTACTGTGCTTCGAACATTGGCGCTCGCCGGCGTCAACAGTGCGAGGCCGTCCGTGAGCTGGAAGCTTAGAGGGCCCGCTGACACGACCGTTGGACCCTCTGCGTTTTCCGAGGCAAATAGGCTGCCAGCGCTATCGGTGATCCCAATGTCGTCAACGGCAATCGCGCCTGTCCCGCCCACACTAAACCCGACTTGGACATCCGAATAAGGTCCAAGGTTACTTGTCTGCGTAGCCGTTCCGGAGGTCCCAGGAGAACCGTTAATTACGGAGGTCGGCAGAAACATTCCATGAGACTGTGCGCTCGACGAAAAGAACCCGAACTGAAAACCGGCCGAACCGGGTGTGAGAATCCGATAACTGAGCGTGATCGTGTATGTCTTGTTGGGCTGGAATTGAATGAAGGTCGGATTGGTCCACAAGAAGAAGTGGACCATCCCCGAATCGGGGCCTGAAAACGAGCCCTTAATGGAGTTCTTGCCGGAAATCACTTCACTTAGCGCAGAGGTGATACTCCCGGCCGAATCCAAAAGCCACCCTTTTCCAAGAACTGCAATCTGGGCGTACGCGGGACACACCGCGAGTAGTAGCAAGCCCTTCGCCACCAAGGACACCGACTTCTTGTACGCGATCATTTGAGGCTCCAAAGTCCTTCCTAAGCTACATGCTCGTGTTATTCTGCCACTGGCCTATCCTTGGGATCAACCGACGCCCCGGCGACACCGGGATAGATGGCGCGACGCTGCCGGTCCACCGCCGATAGTGACAGATAGTTCCGGAAAAGCCAATTTCTCCGCGAATCGGTAATGAGACGGAAACGGCGTTCTGGGACAGAGCTCGTGAGTAGTCGCCCAGCGTTTACCGATTCCGTGGCTCCCGGCGTGGTCACCGAGTTCCTGGATTACAGGCTTGCGGGTACAGCGACGTTCAGGCTGGCGGCGAGTTTCGAAAGCTGATCCCAGATGCCGCGCGAAACCGGGATGCCATCGCGGCGGCGGATGGCTTCGGCACGCCACTCCGGTTCGCCCGCGACCAGCACTTCGTTGAAGCCATGCGCGGGCGGCGAGCTTTTCAGCGTATCGCGAAGACGCGTCATGCGCGCGACGAACTCCGGCATCGGCATGAAGCGTTCGACGTCGATGGCGAGGAACAGATGGCTGGCCCGCATATCTTTCGTGGTGTTGCGAATTCCACCAACTTCGGTCAGCAGGGCTCCGCCGGAGAGCACGGCGCACAGGATCTCGACCATGACGGCGAGGCCGCTGCCTTTGTAGCCGCCGAGCGGCATGGGAAGACCGTCGATGGCGGTTTGGGGATCGGTGGTGGGATTGCCTTCCGCGTCCATCGCCCATCCTCCGGGGATGCTGGATTCTCCGCTCAACATGGCTTTGTAGATCTTATTGAGAGCGACGGTGGTGGTGGCCATATCGAGCAGAAACGTGCCGGGTCCGGGAACCGACATGCAGATCGGGTTGGTGCCGAGCATTCGCTCGCGGCCCTGCCACGGGGCGACCAAGGCCGTCGCGTTGCACATCACGATGCCGATTAACCCGGCGCTCGATAGCCTTTGTGCCCACCATGCGCAGGCTCCGAAATGAGTGGAATTTCGCGCCACCACCATGCCGACGCCGCCCGCCTTCGAGAGACGAACCGCATGATCGCAGCACAGACCGGAGATGAGCTGCCCGATGCCGTTGCACCCGTCGTAGACCAGGCAGCATCCATTCTCGCTGGCGACGCGGCCGGCCGTGTGCAGGTCGACGTTTCCCGCGCGGATCTGCTCGCAGTACCAGATCAGGAGCTGTACGCCGTGCGAATCGACGCCGCGAAGATTGGCGGCGACCAGAGAATCGGCTACGATCCCGGCGGTGTGCGGAGGCACTCCCGCGGCTTCGAGGATGGCGGCCGCGAAAGCGCTGAGCGGCGCGTCGTGGATGACAATGAAATCGTCGGGCATAGGGGGATTTGGGGAAGCGGCGCTCAGACGGCAGGATCCTTGGCGCGGCTCGCGACCAGCATCGACTCCAGGATCTGATCGCCCACGTCTTTCACCGCTCCCGGAGAATGCGACAGGAAAAGCGTGCTGCTCTTGCCGCTCTCGCCGATCGACTTCAGGGTATCGAAGTACTGAGTCACCATGACGAGCTGCATCACTTCTTTCGCCGAGGCTCCCTCAACTACTTTTTGGAACTGCTCGATGGAGGCTTGCAGGCCTTCGATGATGGCCTTGCGTTGATTCGCGATGCCCTGTCCTTGCAGCGCCTTGCTTTCCGCTTCGGCTTCGGCTTTCTTGACCACCAGAATCTTCTCGGCTTCGCCGCGGGCGTTGGCGGCGACCTGCTCACGCTGCGCGGCGTTGATGTCGTTCATGGCCGACTTCACCTTTTCGTCGGGAACGATGTCGGTAACCAGAACGTTGACGATCTCGTATCCGAAGGCGAACATGTCAGCGTCCAGTTCCTTTTTCACCGCAGCCGCGATGCTGGACTGGCTGGCGAATACCTCATCTAACGTCATTCCAGGCACGTGGCCGAGGATCACCTGCTCGACGTAAGATTTGATCTGCGCGGTCGGGTCGGCCAGTTTGTAAAAGGCATCGTAAACTTTTTCGGGGCGAACGCGGTTCTGCACGGAAATCGGGATGGTCACGAAGACGTTGTCTTTGGTTTTGGTTTCCATGGTCAGCGTGATCTGATTCACGCGCAGGCTCATGGTGCCGGCCACGGATTCGAACAGCGGGCTTTTCCAGTTCAAGCCGGCCTCGGCGACGTGCAGAAATTTTCCGAATCTGGTGATGACCGCGACTTGCGCCGTGTTCACCGTGAAGAAGCTCGCCAGCACCAGGTACAGCACAAAGATGAACACGATCGCGAACAGAATAAAGAATACGGCTTCCATGCGTTTCTCCCGGGAAACTCTACTATACGGCATGAAAGACGCTTCCGAGTACCGCTAGTCACACCGGGTGGAGTACTGGCCAATTCGTTGAGTCTGGGCGGAGAAGTTTAACCGTCGGTTACATGTCTATGGTCAGGCTCGCGATTCATAATGATGGCGTCATGAGTCAACAATGTCGCCAGTGCAAAACGGTGTCGCTTGACTTGGCTCCTTATTGTGATGCATGCGGATGCGAGCTCTCCACCCGCAGGCACGAATTGTCCGGCTGGCAATACGCCGTCTGGTGTTTGATTGCAGGATTGGCGCCGTGGCTGTTCGAACATTTCATTCTCGGCTGGTTCTGAAGGTGGAGTACGGGGGCGCTACCCGAATTGGTACCGAAGGGCGATTGCACGGCTTGTGAGTAAGTGCGATTCTGCTTCACGAGAGCAGGACACGGCTTTCCAAACAAGCGGCAATAGCCACTCCCAGAGCCGATAAACCGGCTCTCATCACCTTTTTAGATCGTTCGTGAGCAACGCCGTCCCGTGATAAACTGATGTGTTGCACGTCAGATTGCCGGGCGCGTAGCTCAGTTGGTTAGAGCGCCTGCTTCACACGCAGGAGGTCACAGGTTCGAGTCCTGTCGCGCCCACCATTCCTTCGTGCTTCCCTCTTATTCGCTGGCCAAAGCCGTCGCACAACAGCAGGTTCTTCGCTATTACCGTTAGGTACGCCCGCGCCGCGGAATCCGGCTGCCGCAGCGAGTCGTTCTGATTTGACGCTACCTGCTCGCGGCGCGCTCGAACACGATGACTGCAACGTCGCCGAAAGAGCCTGGCTGGTTCCTGCTCCACTCAGATAGCTCGGGCCTGAGGGAGAGCCAGTCCCTCCAATACCAGACGTTCTGATTCCAGCCATAAATGACAAACCGGTTAGATTCCGCGAGCGTGTCATTCAATAGCCGAACCGCATACTGTTCCACTTCTGGGGACGCGTCGAACGGAAACGGATAGACCCTGCCGGGAATCGGATACACCGCGAGATGAGCGTAGAGGAAACCTGGGAGGGGATAGTTTGGGTTCCAGGCGGGTGGGCGCGCTTCGATGAATGGGCTCGGACAGATGACGGGTGTTTGGGCATCGATGCTTAGCTTTTGGATGCTGGCCGCGGCGGCTTTCCAATCCGAGGGATGGTGCGCGGGCCACAGGCGTCCCCATTGTCCGAGAATCAGGAGAACGCCCGCGCCCAACGCTAGAGACACCGGTTTCCACCGATCCTTTGGAACGAACGGAGCGGCGACCGCCGTCGCGGTGAGCGCCGCTCCAGGCAGCGCGATATATAAGTAGCGCGGGACAAAGACGCTGTTGCCGGTGATCCATGAAAAACCGAAAAGAAAAACCTGCTGGCAGAGCCACCAACCTACGATCAGGAGCAATGAGCTTCCCGACACCAGTGAGCGATGTGACCACCGGAACACGCGGGCGGCTAATCCTGCCAGCGCGAAGGAGCCAACGATCATCCCGAGCTTGATTTCCGTAATCAGATTCTTGAACGACGGAGCGGGAACTACCACATGCGCTGCCGCCTGATGGTTCAGTGCGATCGCAGTTTCGAGAACCGGGAGCAGCGAGATACCCAACACGGAGAAGATCAGGACGGCGTGGCGCATTTCCACCTGGGTTTCGCGCGCTCGCAGACGCGCAAGTGTGTAGACGGGGTAAATCAGATAGAAAGGCCAGTAAATCAGGTGGACGCGCCACAACAATGACGCGACGATCAGAAAGAGCAGGCCATCGCGCAGGCGCGTGGAATCCAGCCAGCGAATCAGCAGCAACAGACTTCCGGCGGAAACGCAAAGGCCAAGGGCGTACGGCCGGGCATCGCCGGCCTGGTAATCGATCCCGCGCAATGAAAGACAGGCGAACACGGCGAACCATCCAGCCTCCGGGTGGATCAAGCGGGCCGCAAGCCGATATACGAAGAACATGGCAAAAGCTATCGCCACAACCGACGGAAGGCGATTGGCAATCTCGGAATCGCCGAAGACTTTCTCGATCATTCTCGGGAGAACATAGTAGATGGACTCCGCAACCTGCGGCGCGACTTTCAGCGATGGATCCTGAGCGCCATGATGCGCGACGTAGACGGTTGCCATCTCGTCGATCCAGTAGCTGGAGCCAAGGGGCATGATCCAGAGGCGGGCGCAGATCACGATCGCGAGACAAACAAGCGATACATTCAGACCCTTCGCAGTCGCTATTTGGGAAGACGTGGTCACTTGGCTTAGCTATACCATCATGCGGGTTTTCTTCGCGCTATTCTGATGGTCGACGAGGCCGGTACGAATCCGAGAAAGGAAACCGAATGAGCACCAAGAAAAGAAATCATGGTCCCAGTTATCGCGACGTGGAGACAGGCGTGGAACGCGCGAAACCGATCGTGCACCAGCACGCGCGCGAGATTCAGCCCTACGGCAAAATCGCGAAGCTACCGATCGCGCTGGATGAACTGGTGTGCGCCAACAGCGCTACCAACTTGAACCAGCTTCTGGCCGATACGATGACGCTGCGCGATATGTATAAGAAGCATCATTGGCAGGTGTCCGGTCATACTTTTTATCAGCTCCACCTCCTTTTCGACAAGCATTACGACGAGCAGAACGAACTGGTGGACTCGATTGCGGAGCGGGTGCAGGTGCTCGGCGGTATCAGCATCGCGATGGCGGCCGACGTTGCCGAGACGACCATCATCCCGAGGCCGCCGCGCGGCAGGGAGGAGGTGCCGGTGCAAATCTCGCGGCTGCTGGAGGCACACGAGATTCTCCTCAAAGAAGCGCGCACCATGGCCCGGCAGGCGGCGGAGGGCGGGGATGACGGCACCAACGATCTACTGGTCAGCGAAGTGATTCGCACCAACGAGTTGCAGGTGTGGTTCCTCGCCGAACACCTGGTGGATGCTCCGGTGGTCCGCGCCGATCGAGCGTCTGCGTCCTGACGCTGAGCGCTGGGCGGCGGCGGTTGACACGGGTGGTTTACTTGTCGTAATCTCCGCCTTTGGCCGTCGGATGTCAGGGGTGTACTCTGCCGCCGCATACTAAAGTCAAATTTCTGAACAACCGGAAAGAACAGCGGGCGGATCATATCTACCGCGTAGCCGCCGAAATCATGTGCCAGAAGGGCTATGAAGCCACGTCGATGAAAGATATCGCCGAGGCGGTTGGGCTCACCAAGGCCGGAATTTATCATTACATTCCAGGAAAAGAGGAGCTTCTTTTTCAGATCATGGGCTTTGCCATGGATATGGTGGATCAGGACGTGATCCAGCCGGCGCAGAAAGTAGAAGATCCGGAAACACGGTTGCGAACGATCGTCGAAAGGCACGCGCGGCGAATCCTTGAAGTGGGCGGCGCTGTGACCATCATTCTGGAAGAAATGTCGGCGCTGACACCTCCCCACCGGCGGACAATCTTAAACCGCAAGCGCGCGTATTTCGATCTGCTGCGGCAGACGCTGGATCAGTTGGCCGCGGATGGAAAGCTGCGGCCCGTTAGCTCAACCGTGGCGGCGTTCAGCCTGTTCGGGATGATCACATGGCTCTCGCGCTGGTATCGCCGGGACGGCAAACTTACGTCTGCTGAAACCCTTCGGGATTTTACGCAGATTGCATTGAGCGGAGTGCTGCGGCCTCAGTAAACGCCTTCGACCACGGTGGTCTGGAATTTACGGAAGGGGCGCACGTTGCGGACTCCGTCCCAAGGATAAGTCGCGCAAGGTGGTTCGCGCTCGCATTCATCGCGCTCCAGGAACCGGGGCATGAAGAATTCTTTGGTCAAAGTCGTCAGACGCACGCGCCCGGTTTCGCCATATCCGACCACGCGGTGCGGCTGCTCCGGATTGACCACTTCGATCATGGCGCGCGGGCTGGGCGGATAGTAGATGACGGCGTAATTGTCGGCGGGGTCGAACGGCTTGTGCGTCGCGAGGCCCATCAACGTGTTGCCATAAGTCGGGGCGAAGTAAATGCCGTCGAGCAGTTCTTCTTTCGCAAAACGGTGGAACTGCGGCGTCATTTCCGTGCCGCCGCAAAAGATGCCGCGGATGCCGGCTTTTTTCAGGTTGATCTTTTCGGCGATGGCTTCGAGAAGCTTGGGAGTCGTGAACATGCACGTGATTTCATGCGCTCGCAGCAGCGTGAGGGCCTGCTCCACCACGTGCTGCTTGTACCGCTCGGCTTCCTGCACTTCGCCGCGTTTTAACAACTTGATGACCCAGCGCGGATCCAGATCCAGGCCGAAACAGATCCCGCCGCGATGCTGCGCCAGATGTTCTACGGCAAGCCGCAGTCTACGCGGGCCGCTGGGCCCTACCATGATCCAGTCCGATCCGCGCGGGAAAAATTCATGCGGCAGCGTGGCCGAAAACTGCTCATAATCGATTCGAAAATCCTGGTAGTTGATGCGCGACTTTGGCACGCCGGTGCTCCCGCCGGTTTCGAACGTGCAGATCGGTTTATCGGCATACGCCTTCGGCACCCAGCGGCGCACCGGTCCGCCGCGCAGCCACTCATCTTCGAAAAATCCAAAACGATCCAGGTCGTTATACGTCTGTATCTCGCGGCGGGGGTCGAAATCCAGGGTCTTGGCGCGTTCCAGCCAGAAAGGAGTGCCGGTGGCGGGGTCGAAATGCCACTCGATGACTTCACGAGTCCAGGCGTCGAGCGCGGTGATTGGTGCAGCTTGTTGAGACGATATAGTAGAAGTCACGGGTGCCTTGTATATGAGAGATAGTTTACCGGTTTTTGCCGCTGTGCTCGCGATGTCGGCGGTTGGGGCGGATTGGCCTCGATTCCGCGGCCCGAACGGGTTGGGGGTCAGCGACACGACTGGACTACCTGCGGAATTCGGCCTCGAGAAGAACCTGGTTTGGAAGACGCCTCTGCCGCCGGGACATTCTTCGCCGATTCTCGCGGGCGACCGGATTTTCGTCACGGCATACGAAGGCGACCTGCTGTTGACGTTCTCGCTGGATCGCGCGACCGGCAAGGTTTTATGGCGCCGCGAATCGCCGCGCGACCGCAAGGATCCGGTAGATCCTCGGAACAGCCCTGCATCGCCGAGTCCGGTTTCGGACGGCAAAAACGTCTTTGCGTTTTTCGGCGACTACGGCATGGTTTCCTACGGACCCGACGGAAATGAGCGTTGGCGCACGCCCCTCGGGCCATTTACAAATGTGTACGGCATCGGTGTTTCTCCCGTGCTGGTGGACGACAAGATCGTGCTGGTCATCGATCAATCGGGCGGGTCCTACATCGCGGCGTTCGGCCAGAACGACGGCAAGCTTCGCTGGAAAGTGCAGCGTCCGGAAGCGTTGAGCGGCGCGTCGACCCCCAGCGTGATGCGCGACGCGAACGGAAAATCTCTGATCGTGGCGCCGGCGTCTTTTCGAATGGATGTTTACTCGGCCGATACGGGGCAGATCGTCTGGTTCATGCACGGCCTGGCGTCGGAGATGAAGAGCGTACCGGTGATCGACGGCGACACCATCTACATCAACGGCTTCAACACTCCTGAAAACGACCCCGGCCGGCAGATCGCCGTTCCGCCGTTCGACGAAGTGCTGAAGAAATTCGATGCCAATCACGATGGAAAAATATCCGTCGATGAATCGCCCGATCAGCGCACGAAAACGCTGTTCAAGTATCTGGATCTGAATAACGATGGCGCGCTCGACCAGCATGAGTGGACGATTTATTCCGCGTCCATGGCGGCGGAGAATTCGTTGATGGCGCTTTCTGTTCCGCCGGGCGGCAAGGGAGATCTCACCAATTCCGTAGTGAAGTGGAAATATCACAAAGCGATTCCGCAGTTGCCGTCGCTGGTCCTGTACCGCGGCGTTCTGTACATGTTGAATGACAGCGGGATTCTGACCACGCTCAACGCTGCGACTGGCGAGGTGTTGAAGGCGGCGCGCTTGCGGGCCAATTCGGATCGATACTTTTCCTCACCGGTGGCTGCCGACGGAAAGATCTTCATCGCGGCGAACAGCGGCGTAGTTTACGTGCTGAAGGCCGGTGGAGAACAGGAACAGATCGCGGCGAACAAACTGGATGAAGATATTTTCGCGACTCCCGCGATTGCCGATAAGAGAATTTACATCCGCACGGTTGCCGGCTTGTATTGTTTCGGTGAGAAATGAAAATTTTCATCGCACTGACATTCGCGCTGCTTTCGTCGGCCCCCTCGGATTTCAACGAAAGCGAATGCCGCGCGAATCCAGCCATCGCCACCGATCAGCATTACCTGCGCACGCACTCCGCGCTCTACGCCTTTGGAAAAAAAGTTTGAGCCGCTGAAATTTGAGGTATTGGCGCCGGAGGAACAGCTCCGCCGTTCGCGGGAGTTCGTCCATCGCATGGCCCAGCGGCGAACGGTGCGCAGTTTTTCTGCGGAGCCGGTTCCGTTCGAGCTGATTGAAAACGCGATTCGCTGCGCGTCGCTCGCACCGAGCGGCGCCAATCAACAGCCGTGGCGGTTCGTGGTGGTCTTCGATCCCGAGATCAAACGGCAGATTCGCATCGCCGCCGAAGAAGAAGAGCGCGAAAACTATGATCGCCGCTTTCCGCAGGAATGGCTGGACGCATTGTTCGCGCTGGGAACGGACTGGCACAAGGAATTTCTGGAGGTCGCACCGTACCTGATCGTCGTGTTCCGGATCGACTACGGCATCGATGCCGACCGCAAGATCAAGCATTACTACGTGCAGGAAAGCGTCGGCATCGCGACTGGATTCCTGATCGCCGCGCTGCACATCGCCGGCCTCGCGACGTTGACGCACACGCCAAGCCCTATGGGATTTCTTCAGAAGATCCTCAATCGTCCTCCGAATGAGCGGCCGTTCGTGCTGATGCCCGTGGGCTACCCTGCGGAGGGTGCTGAGGTCCCGTCGATCACGAAAAAGACGCTTCATGAAGTCATGGTGCACATGTAATGAACATGCGAAACTTGGGGAAATCCGGTTTGCGAGTGACTGAAGTCGGGCTGGGCTGCAACAATTTCGGCGGCCGGCTCGATCTGGAGGCCACGCGAAAAGTGGTCGATAAGGCGATCGACCTCGGGATCACGTTATTCGATACCGCCGATATTTACGGCAACAAGGGTGGCTCCGAGGAGCAGCTTGGCCGCATTCTGGGCGAACGCCGCAGTAAAATCGTGCTCGCCACGAAATTCGGCATGGTGATGGAGCAGCCGGAAAAGATCGGAGCGTCGCGGCGCTACATCATGTCCGAAGTCGAGGACAGCTTGCGCCGGCTGCGTACGGACTGGATCGACCTATATCAACTGCACCAGCCCGATCCGCGGACGCCGATCGAGGAAACGCTGCGGGCGCTGGACGATCTGGTCCGGCAGGGGAAGGTCCGGTATATAGGCTGCTCGAATCTTCCGGGTTGGCAGGTCGCCGAGGCGCATTGGACAGCGCGCGAACTTGGCACGAACGGATTTATTTCCTGCCAGGACGAATATAGCCTGCTGGTGCGCAAGATCGAAGCCGAACTGATTCCCGCGATGCAGGCTTACGGCTTGGGGCTGCTGCCGTACTTTCCGCTCGCCAGCGGACTGCTCACGGGAAAATACCGCCGCGACCATTTGCCTGAAGGCACGCGCCTGTCGAACACAAAGGCTCTCGCGGATCGCTATTTGACCGAAGCAAACTGGCGCAAAGTAGAGCGTCTGGCTCAGTTTTGCGCAGACCGTGGACGCACCATGCTCGAACTGGTTTTTTCCTGGCTCGCCTCGCGGCCGGGCGTCGCCAGCGTAATTGCGGGAGCGACCAAGCCGGAGCAACTCGAGCAGAACGTGAACGCAGTGAATTGGGCGTTGACGGCCGAGGACATTTCCGCGATCGACCAGATTACTGCTTGAGTTTCTTCGCAGCTTCCGCGTATTTCGCCGCGGCGGGGTTCGATTCGTTCCACTTTGGCGGCGGCGCATCCGACGCCATGTGCAGCAATCCCAATGCGACCGCGCGATCGACTTTCGCCATGTTGTTGTAATCGATCTTCTCCCAGTGGTCGCCGACGCCGTGATAATCCGGATACTCGAACGCGACGCATAGCGTGTGCGCGGGAATGCCGACGTCCGCCAAGGCCTGATTGTCGCTCTGTGCGAAATACTGATCGCTGGCCGCTTCATCCTTGTAAACTCTCACGCCGGTGAACTTCCCCGCATCGGCCACAATGCGCGGGAGATCCGAAAAATCGAAACCGGTGAGGCTTGCGTTGTTGACCTGGCGGCCATTCGACGCATCGGTGCGGCCCACCTGTTCCAGGTTCAGATCGGCGATGGTTTTGGCGAGCGGCACCAGCGGATGTTTTCCGTAATAGCGCGATCCGTATAGCCCTAGCTCTTCGCCGAAAAACGTCATAAACAGAACGCTTCGCTTGGGATGCGGATTGAGCGTGGCCAATGCGCCGGCAATTTCAATGACGGAGACGGTTCCGCTGCCATCGTCGTTCGCTCCATTGAAAATCCGGTCTTCGCCGGTGGCGCGCATGCCCAGGTGATCGTAGTGCGCGGTCAGCATCACGTAGGTATCGCGCAACGCCGGATCGGACCCGCGCAAGATTCCCGCTACATTGCGGACTTTCACTGACCGGTCGATCGCTGGCTCGACGTGCATGGTGACGCGCGCGTCTTTTGCGCTTTTCAGCGCATCGAGCAATTCAGCGGAAGAGATTACATTCGGCACCGGATCGTCCCCTACGCTGACTGCGGGTCGCACGCCGTTTCGCGCGGCGAATAGCACGAGCGCGGCTCCACGGGGAACGTCGGACCGTCTTCGTCCAATGAACACGACCACCTTTCCCGCGGCCTGCTCCGGCGAAACTCGCCCATCCGTCGCGAGAATTCCTGCGTTGTCGAGCCGGATTGGCTGATCCGGCACGATCGACGCCTGACCCGCCTCGACGTGAATGGTTTTCCCTCCCACGGTTACCGTCATTTCGAATCCACTTGGATTCTGTTCGCGGACGTGCAGGGACGCGGTCTGAAAATATCCGTCGTCACCGGCGGGTTCGAGGCCGGCGCGCCGGAACTGCGCGGCGATGTATTCAGCGGCGAGATCCAGCCCGCGCGACGGCGTGGCCCGGCCTTCGAGCATATCCGACGCGATGAAGGAAAGATTCCCGCGCAGCGAATCCGCCGAAACGTGGCTCACCACGGTCTGCATTTCAGGCGTAAGCTTCGCGTCGGCGGCGAACGTGGTGAGCGCCGCGGCCAGGAAAAGAAAAACACGCATAGAATCTTTATTCTACTTGCTCGGATCAATTCGTTGTGCCATAATCCTGCGGTCAGATGCCGAAAAATCTTTTATGTTTGATTTGCTTGCCGCTGTGCGCGCAGACCGTGGACGACGCGAGTAAGGCGCAAGCCACGGCTCATCTTCACGCGCTGCTGGACGCTGCGCCCAAATCGATCCTCAACCGGACCGAACTTACGATTCAGGCTCCCAGCGACGGATGGGAACTCGGGATGATCTCTTCGGTCGCGATCGATCCCAAAGGAACCATCTACCTGTTGCAACGCGGCGAAAAGGCCGATCCCGTGATCGTCGCGGATCGAAACGGCCGCGTGCTGCGGTCATGGGGCAAGGGGCTGTACAAGATTCCACACAGCATCCGGATCGATCCCGCGGGCAATATCTGGACTGTCGACGCGGAAAGCTCGGCGGTGCTGAAGTTCACTCCGAAGGGCGAGAAGCTCATGCAGATCGACGTCGGCGAGCAGCCTACCGGAAGACGCAGCCGCTTCGTCGGGACCACAGACATCACGTTCGGTCCGCATGGACGGCTGTTCATTACCGATGGCTACGGAAACGCGCGCGTACTCGAATACACGCCGGATGGAAAGCGCGTACATGAGTGGGGCACCGCGGGAAACGGTCCTGGTCAGTTTCGGCTGCCGCACGGGATCACCATCGACAAGGACAATATTCTTTACGTCGCGGATCGGGAAAACGGACGCGTGCAGCGCTTCGATCTGGACGGCAAATTCCTGAGCGAGTGGCCGCTCGGCAGAACTTACGCCGTTCAAGTGAGCCGAGGCGTGGTATGGGCCGCGATGCAGACCATCGACACGCCGGTGCCTTCGCCGGGCTGGATGGTGAAGCTCGACCGCAAGACGGGCAAAGTGCTCGGGTCAGTCGAATCCAACGGCATTCACTCGGTGACCGTGAGCAAAAACGACGAAGTACTGACCGCCGTCACCAGTCAAAACCACGTGTTGTGGTTCAAAGCGAAGTAAATTAAATTACGGCTTCTTGTCGTCCTGAGATGAACTGGACGGCGGCGCTGAAGTCGGCGTCGGCTTACGGTCGTCTCTAGGATTTACCAGGCACTGATCGGACCGGCAGTTGTGCGAGTTCGCCGATCCCAATTTCTCGAGCAGCGTGACCGTCTCCGGATGCGGGATGCCGAATCGCGTGGGACCGTTGGCCATGTCGGCGACTGTATTCTTGTCCTTCGCGACAGCCTTGATATCCGCGCCGTGATCCATCAGGTACGCGATCAGCTCATGATTGCCGAGGTATGCCGCGCCATGCAGCGGCGTGTAGCCCCGGGCGTCGGCGGCGTTCACGTCCGCGCCCAACTGCGTCAGGTATTTCGCCGCATCCATCACCGTGTAATCGGGCGAGCTGACGCTGTAGTGATAGCCCCAGCCGATTCCGCACGCGACCATGAACGGCGTATCGCCGCCGGTGGTCGGGATGTCGGGATCGGCGTGATGCGCGATCAGGAGGCGCATTGCCGTGAGATCCAGCGCTTGCGTGGCGCGCCAGAACGCGGTGGCTCCGCCGGAGTCGACCCAGGAGTGGTCACCGGATGCGCGGAACCATAGCTTCTTTCCCAGGCGCGCGTTCGGATCCGCGCCGTCGTCGAGCAGCGCGGTCATCAGATCGAGGTACGAAACTTTCTCCTGCCCGATGTCGGGATTCGGGAACCAGCCTTTGGGCGCCCACTGGATGTCGACGGCGCCGTACAACGCGGTCAATCCCAGATCGTTCGCCGCATTCGGATCGGAGCCGGAATCGAGGAGGAATTTCGCGATATCGAAATGCCCGTTCGCCACCGCCATCACCAGCGGACTGGTTTTATCGGCGGGACTGATCTGATTCACATCGGCCCCGGCTTCAATCAGAGCGCGCGCGGCCTGCATGTGGCCATCGCGGGCGGCGAACAGCAGAGCCGTCATCCCGCCCATTTCGCCGGCTCCGCGATCGCGCGGCGGGCGCATCGGGTCGTCGTCGTTCGCGCCCTTGGCGGCGGCGCCGGGCAATTTCTTTTCGAGCGCGTCAACCTTCGCGATCAGCTTCTGTACGGAATCCTTTAGGTCCCCGCCACCTTGTTCTGCGCCGGCCCGGTATTCAGCCGACTTGAATCCGAGGGCATTGGCGAGCGCATCCACCGCCGCCTTATCCTGTGCGGGTGCGTCGCCTGATTTCGCGCCGCCGCGCGCCTGCGGACCCTTTGACGCGGCTTCCGCACCGGGCTTTTGCAGAGCTTCAAAAGAGCTGGGAATCTTGGCGAGTTTTACCGGCTTGCTGGTGAAGCCGGCATCCGCGCCGCCAGCGAGCAACGCCTGGATCGCGCTGGCGCGTCCGAGCGCAGCGGCAAACATCAACGCCGTTTGCCCATGCACACCCTCGCGAGCGTTCACACCGGCTCCATGCTCGATCAGGACCTTCACGCCATCAGGGTTGCCGGCCGACGCAGCCATCATCAGCGGCGTCGTGCCGTGCTCGTCCGTTGAATTCGGATCGGAACCGGCTTTGATCAGCAGGTCGATCATCGCCGCATTGCCATTGCGGCAAGCCATGAACAGAGGTGTGGCTGTGCCGATGCGGGTTGTTGCTTTTACGCTGGCGCCGGCCGCGAGCAGCATTTTCGCCATCGCGACGTCGTCATTATGAGCGGCCCAATGCAGCGCGGTACTGCCGTCGCCCTGCGGCGCATTCACGTCCACCTTCTGCTTTAGCAGTGTGCGCACGCCTTCCGAGTCACCCTGCTGCGCCGCGTCCGCCAGACGAGTATCGGCGGCCCAAATCAACGTTGCGCTCACCAAGAATCCCGCAATGAGTGTGGTTCGCATCGATTCCCCCTAAATTGCGACTTCTCCAGTGCTGTCGCCGATCCGGTCCAGGTTCATTCCGACTTTGTGCGCGACCGTCAACAGCAAGTTCGCCATCGGCGTCCCTTCCTTGCAGCGGACGTGCAGATTTCCCTTGACCTTGCCACCTGCATGACCGGCCAGGAAAATCGGCACGCGCTTGTGATTGTGCGCATTCGAGTCGCCCAGCGGACTTCCGTACATTACCAGCGAATGATCCAGCAGACTGCCGTCGCCATCCGGCGTGTTCTTCAGTTTTTCGAGGAAATAAGGAACCAGGCTGACGTGATAACGGTTGATCTTGGCGAAATCGGCGATGCGCGTGGGGCTCTCGCCGTGATGCGACGCCGAATGAAACGGGACGTTTACGCCGCTGTCCGGATACACGCGCTGGCAAACGTCGCGGCTCATCTTGAATGCCGCCACGCGCGTGGTGTTGGTCATGAACGCGAGCGCCTGCAAATCGAACATCAGTTTGACATGCTCATCGAAGGAATCCGGCACGCCGATGGGAGCCGACGGAAGCGCACGAGCCGCGCCGCTCGAATTGTACTTCTCGATCCGCTGAATTCGATGCTCAATCTCGCGAACATCGTCCAGATAATCTTTTAACCGGCTGCGATCCCTTGGACCCAAATCTTTCTGGAGCATGGCGACGCGCTGCGTGATCCGGTCCAGAATGCTGCCATTCATTTTTTGCCGAGCCGTCCGCTCTTCCGGCGTCGAACCGTCCCCGAACAGCGTCTCAAACGCCATCCTCGGGTCGATGGTCATGGGCAGCGGCTGCGTGGGCGATGCCCAGCAAATCGTATCCGAATACACGCAGGCGTAGCCGTAATCGCACGATCCGGATGAATACTGGCTTTCGATGCAAAGCTGAATCGACGGCAGCGGAGTGTCCTGGCCGAACTGCTGCGCGTACATCTGATCGAGCGACGTTCCGCACAGAATGTCGGCGCCTTCGGTCATCTTGGCGTGAGCCGCGGTCAGGTAGGACGCGCTCGAACGGAAATGATCGCCGCCTTCTTCGTTGTCCGCGAACGCGCCGGCGGGAAGCAGGTCCGTATCGCTGATGATGGTGATGCTGTCGCGAAACGGAGCCAGCGGTTCCAGGGTCTGGGTCCATTCGAAATCGCGCCCGTCTTTCTCAGGCGACCAATAATGTTTGTTCGATCCATCCACGGTGCTGCCCGCCGACCCATGCACCATCTCGATGCAGCAGAGGCGCGATCGCGGGCTGGCCGCCGTTTTCGACAGCGGCGTTTGCGCCGGCGCCATCGCATCCAGGAACGGCAGCGCCAGCGATACTCCGATGCCGCGAAGTACGGTACGCCGCGAAAGATGTTTCTTCGTGATGATCAAAACTCGTCTCCTCCCGAAATTATCGCCTGACGGGCCGAATTATCGCCTGACAGGTTGCGTGGGCGCCGCGCTGGACGGGGCGGGCTCCACGGCCTCCGCTCTTCTCATCTGAAATGGTGTGCTTTCGACGATCGCAAACACAAACGCCGAGAAACGATCGCCGTTGCGAGCCGCCTCATGCTCGATCGACCGCACCGCGGGAAGATCCCGCGAATCGATCACGCGGCCCAGCGCGTAAGCCAGCAGATTTTCGGTGAATGTACCGATGAACACGTCGGAGCGATTCAATATCGCCTGCCGCAAGCTGACCGGACCATCCAGCTTGCTTCCATCGAACATGCGGCCGGATGCGTCGATGGGAACTCCGCTGTCGCGCGTTCGCCACTGTCCCACGCCGTCGAAATTTTCAAGCGAAAGACCGATCGGGTCCATCAACTGATGGCAGGAATGACACGGCTCATTCTTGCGATGCTGCTCCATTTTTTCACGAACTGGCAGCGCCTTGCCGTTGTCCTCATTCTCTTTAAGCGCCGGAACGTTCGGCAGCGGCGGCGGTGGCGGCGTACCCAGCAACACCTGCATCACGTATTTCCCGCGCGCCACCGGCGACGTGCGATTCGAAACCGACGTCAGCGTCAGAATGCTCGCCTGGCCCAGCAACCCGAAACGGTTTTCATCCGTAATCTGCACGCGCCGGAACTTGGAGCCGAGAACGTCGGGAATCCCGTAGTGCTTGGCCAGAATCTCGTCGACGAAAGTATAGTTCGCGGTCAGCAGATCCAGAACCGGACGGTCTTCGTGGACCATGCTCGAGAAAAACATCTCCGTCTCGCGGCGCATCGAATCTACCAGGTTGCGGTCGAAATTCGGGAACAGAAACGCGTCCGGTTGCACGTCGTTCAGATTCTGAAGATGCAGCCACTGATACGCGAAGACGTTCGAGAGCGATTCGGATTTAGGATGCGCGAGCATGCGCCGCACCTGCTGCTCCAATAGCGCCGGGTCACGCAGCTTGCCCTGGCTCGCGATCGTGATCAGGTCGTCGTCTGGAGCGCTGCTCCATAGAAAGAAAGACAAGCGTGACGCCAGTTCCAGGTCGCTGACCTTATAATTCGTTCCCGCCGCGACGTTCGAAGGCGCGCGCTCGAACCGGAACACGAATTCGGGATCGGAGAGAATCGTCTGCACCACGGCGAGAATGCCCGAGTCGAAATTGCCCTGATTGCGGCCCTTCTGATAGAAGCTGAGCAGGTCCTCGACGTCCGAATCCGTTACCGGCCTGCGATACGCCTGCCGCGCGATCCTCGAAATGATCTTCTTCGCACATGGAATTTCGTCTGCGCCCGCTGCGGGACGGCAACTGAAAATCGCACGACGGCTGGGAGTGTCCGATATCCCGGTGACCTTCGTCGGTCCTGTAATATCGAGCTCGCGCAAATGCGGCAGCGAAGTGAGCCCCGGGAGGTCGGCATGCGTGGTGTCGATCAGCACGTTTTCAACCGGCGATACGATATCCTCTACCGGTCCTTCGAATTTCTCGAGAAAAGCCGCGGAAACCCGCTGCGGTCCGGCCTTCACCGCGACCGGCACAGTCTCCCGTGTATCGGTCGGCATCATGTTCGGGTCGAGCGTCAACAATGCGACGCGAGCGCCATTGACCGAAATCTCCAGTTGCTGCCCTTTGCCTTGATTCTTGCCCCACCACGGACCGTCGAGATCGTGGAAGAACGACACCTTGAATACGTACTCGCCATCCGCCGGAAAATAATAAACAACCGATGTTCCGCCACGGGTTCCATACGGCGCGCCTTCGACGTGCCGCATCTGGTTCTGGATCTTCAGCACCGGAAAACTCCCCGTGGTGGGAGCCACCTGCGGATCGCCGACCGCCAGCCGGCTGATCTTCCCGGCGGCTCGAATATAGCCTTCCATCAGCGCGGGAGACACGGTCAACACGTCGGCCATGTTGTCGAATCCGTGGCTCATGTCGTCGGCGGGAAGGATTCCGGAAACATCCACGTCGATATTCAGCAGATCGCGAACGGCATTACGATACTCTGTGCGATTCAGGCGATGCAGGTCCGGCGATCCGGGATTCGGATGCACGGCAGCGGCCTGATCGATGCGCGCCTCAAGCGATCCCGCAAAGGCTCTGGCCGTGGCGGCGGTGGGCCGAGGCATGCCCGGAGGAGGCATCATTCCGGCACGCACCATCTTGATCGCTTTTTCGGTCAGCGCCGCCGTCTGTTCTGGTTGCGCCAGGTCGATTTTAGTCCACGAAAATCCGCCGGAGCGGAGCTTTTCGTTATGGCAGCCCGCGCAATACTGGGTTACGAATGCCTGCCGCGATGCGGGTGTTGAAAACGATTCCGCGTCCTGTGCAGGCGCGGTCCCGAGAGCAAACACACAACCCAGCAGCGCGTATTTCGCGAGCGATTCGATCGGCAATGTCCACCTTCCCCGCAGGCTCATGATAAATGTCTCAAACGACAGGGTCAAGGATGGCCGTCATGGGCACGTGCTGACATCTATAGGATAAACTCAAACTCTAGGTTACACCTGATGAAACGTCCGCTCACTCTCGCGTTCGCGATTACGCTCGCCGCTGCCGCTCTGGCGCAGAACCGGATGAATTTCCCGCTGGTCTCCGAGGACAGCGGCCATGTCGCGCTGGGCCTGTCTCTCAGGAAGCTCGGCGTGTCCGGGACCTTCATGCAATCCGCCGCCCACCCCGACGACGAGCACAACGCTCTGTTCGCGATGTTCACGCGCGGCATGGGCTTGCGATCGATTGACCTGCAAACCAATCGCGGAGAAGGCGGACAGAACGAAATCGGACCGGAGCTGTTTCGCGACATCGGCGTGCTGCGCACTTCGGAGCTGCTCGCGGCGCATCGATTGGATGGCGCCGAACAGTATTTCACGCGCGCGATCGATTACGGGTACTCCTTCGATCCGCAGGAAGTGATCGACAAGTGGGGCCGCAAGGAGATCGTGGGCGATTTCGTGCGCCTGATCCGCACCTTCCGTCCCGACGTGTTCGTGACCATGAATATTCAGGGCCGCGGAGGGGATCGCGCTCACGAAGCGACGACCATCCTGGCGACGGAGGCATATCACCAGGCTGGCGATCCGTCGGCTTATCCGGAGCAGATCAAAGAAGGCTTGCGGCCATGGCAGCCCAAGAAGTTTTACATGACGGGCGGCTTCGGCGGCCGTGGCGGTCGAGGCGAGGCTGCACCGCCCCCTCCGCCGGTAAAGCTGACGATCCAAAACACCGCGATGCACGATCCGCTGCTGTGCCGGACTTATGCTGAGATCGGCTCCGATGCGCGAGCCAGTCACAAGTGCCAAGGAACCGGAGGATTGCCTCCGCTGCCTGGACTCGGCGGCGGACGGGGCGGACGCGGTCCCGGAGGTTATCAACTCGTTGACAGCACCATTCCCGGACAGATGGCGAAGAATGAAACGTCTCTGTTCGACGGCGTGGACATCAGCCTGACCTCGATCGCGCAGTATGCCGGTCCGCATCCGCCGGAGACGCTCACGCGAGCGCTGGCCGATATTTTCAGCGATGCCAAGCGCGCGCAAGCCGCGTTCGACGATGGCAACGATGCCGGCACCGCGGGTCCCGTGGAGGCTGGCTTGGCGGGAATCCGGTCGCTTCGCGCGCAGCTCGGCTCGATGGGGCTGGGCGACCTGGCGCGTTACGAAGTCGATTTTCGTCTGGCGATCAAGGAGCGCGATTACGAAGACGCTGTGCTGGCCGCGCACGACCTGAGTTTCGACGCAGTCGCGGATGATGGCCTGGCGATCGGCGGCCAGCCTGTCAAAGTGTCGATGCTCGCGGTGAACCATGGAGCGACCGAGGTCAGCGTCACCAGCGTCGCGATCGCCGGATTGGATTCACCTGCTCCCTGCGTCACGGGGCCGATCAAGAAGGATGCCGTCTACACCTGTGTCTCCGATGCGCACGTACCCAAGAACGCGAAGCTCACGACGCCGTATTTCACCGACGACTATTGGAAAAATCCCGCGAATCCGGCGATCAGCAAGTTCGATCCCGACGTGCCATTCGGCGTTCCCTTCCGGCAGACGCCTTTCCGCGTCACGTTTCACATCAAGGCTGGGTCGGCCGAAGTCGCCAAGGAAATCCCGGTTCAATTCCGCTATGTGAAAGACATCTACACCGGCGACAAGCGCATGGAAGTGAATGTCGTCCCGGCATTTTCGGTGCGGGTCACGCCCCCTCTCGCGGTGATTCCCGTCGCTGCCAAAGCAGTCCAGCGCGAGATCCACGTCACGGTGACCAACGGCACCAAAGGCGCAGCGCAAGCAAGTGTCGCGTTGGACGTGCCGGCCGGATGGAAGGCCACTCCCGCGAGCGTCCCGATTCATTTCGTACACGAAGATGAATCGTTATCAGCTCGATTCGAGATCACGACTCCGGCACAAGCCAAGATCGGAGAATATACGCTGCGCGCTGTGGTAACGTCTCCGTCGACCGGAGATGAAAAATTCACGGAAGGATATCAGGAGATCGAATATCCTCATGTCGAGCGCCGCCAGGTGATTAAGCCCGCCGAGACCGCGCTCAAGATCGTCGACGTGAAGGTGATTCCCAACATCAGTGTCGGCTACGTGAATGGTGTCGGCGATCAAGTGCCGCAGGCGATCGAGCAGCTAGGCGGCAAGCTGGCGTTCATCGATCAGGATGAACTGGCCTGGGGCGATCTGTCGAAGTATGATGTCATCGTCACCGGCGTCCGCGCCTATGAGCGGCGCGCGGACTTGCGAGCCTATAATTCCCGCCTGCTCGATTACGCTGAACGCGGCGGAACCGTGATCGTCCAGTACAACAAGATGGAGTTCAACCAGGCGCAATACGGTCCGTTCCCGGCGAAAGTCAGCGGGAATCGCGTCTCGGATGAAACGGTTCCCGTGAAAGTGCTCGCGCCCGCGGACCCTGTATTCAACTTCCCCAACCGGATCGGCGCGGCGACATGGGCGGGGTGGGTCCAGGAGCGCGGTCTGTACTTCCTGGGCGAAAAGGATCCGAAATACATCGATCTGGTCTCGATGGTGGACTCTTTCAAAGACAATCCAGGAGAGAAGCTTGGTTCGTTCGTCGAAGGCAAAGTCGGTAAAGGCCGCTGGATCTATCTAGGCCTGGGTTTATGGCGTCAACTGCCCGCAGGAACGGACGGCGCATACCAGCTTTTGGCGAACCTGATCAGCCTTCCAAAGGCTCCCGTCGCGGCGCCTGCGAAGAAGGCCACGGGAGCCGCGGCTCGTTAACGATGCCAGTTCGATTTGAGACGCGAGACCAGATTGCCATCGTCACCATCAACCGACCCGACGTGCGCAACGCCGTCGATCTTCAAACCGCTCGAGAACTGGCCGCCACGTTCCGCCAGTTCGACGCCGATTCCGAGCTGAGCGTCGCGATTCTCACCGGCACAGGCGGCCACTTCTGCGCGGGCGCCGATCTGAAAGCGCTGGCGGAAGGCCACGGCAATTCGATGTCCGAGGAGGGAGACGGCCCCATGGGTCCCACGCGCATGCTCCTCTCGAAACCCGTGATCGCCGCGGTCGAAGGCTATGCGGTCGCGGGAGGTCTGGAACTCGCCCTCTGGTGCGATCTGCGCGTCGCTTCCAGAGATGCAGTGCTCGGCGTATTCTGCCGACGCTTCGGAGTCCCGCTGGTCGACGGCGGCACCGTGCGCCTGCCCCGCTTGATTGGACAGAGCAACGCTCTCGACCTGATCCTCACCGGCCGCGGTGTTTCGGGCGAGGAGGCCTGGCGTATGGGACTGGTGAATCGTTTGACCGAAACCGGCTATGCGCTCGAAGGCGCCATCGAACTCGCCCGCGCCCTGTGCGCCTTTCCCCAAGGATGCATGCGCTCTGACCGTCTCTCCGTATATGAGCAGTGGGGCCACGACCAGGATTCCGCCATGCGCAACGAGTTCCGTCGCGGCCGGCAAGTCGTCGAGAGCGGCGAAACCGTTGCGGGCGCCAGCCGATTCGCAGGCGGCGAGGGCCGCCATGGAACCACGCGGCGTTAATTTCCGACGATAAATTTGAGAAGCCGCCGCGCACTCGCGCCGTAAGGCGGCCGCAGGAAGCTGAGCGAGCTCCATCGTCCCTGCAGAAACACGCCCTTCTTTTTTGAAAACGTTTCGAAACCGTCGAAGCCGTGATAGCGGCCCATTCCGCTCGCGCCCACGCCTCCGAACGGCAGCCCGCATTGCCCCACGTGAAACACGCAATCGTTCACGGTGACGCCGCCCGCGAACGTCCGCGCGAGCATCTCGTCAACTCTATTGCCGCTGTTGTCGAAATAATAAAACGAGAGCGGCCGCGGATGCGCGTTCACGTAGTCGACAGCTTCTTCCGTGGTCCGATACGTCAAGATTGGCAGCACGGGCCCGAAGATTTCTTCCTGCATCACCGCCATTTTATCGTCGACGCCGGTCAAAAGCGTCGGCGGAAATACGCGATTCGCGTTATCGCAAGTCTCAGACGCCGGGTTGATCTCGATCGCCTGCGCCCCGCGATTCTTCGCGTCCCCCACCAGACCCGCCAGCCGCTGATAATGCCGCGCATTGATGATTCGCGTGTAATCGGGATTCGACACCAGCCGCGGAAACATCCGAGCCGTCACTTGCTGAGCCAACCCAACGAATTGATCCCGCCGATCTTCCTGGATCAACACATAATCCGGCGCGACGCAGGTCTGTCCCGCGTTATACAGCTTGCCCGTAAGGATTCTTTCAGCCGCAGTCCGCAGCGGATAATCGTGATGAACCAGCGCCGGGCTCTTTCCTCCCAGCTCCAGCGTCACCGGAGTCAGATTCTCCGCCGCCGCCTTCATCACCAGCTTTCCCACTCGCGCCGAGCCCGTATATAAAAGATGATCGAACGGCAGCGACGAAAAATCCGCGCCGGTTTCAGCCTCGCCCGGAATCACACTGACGTACTCTGGCGGGAAAATTTCAGCGACGACGGTTCGCAGCGTTTCCGCGGTGCGCGGCGCCAGCTCGGACGGCTTCAGCATCACATGATTCCCCGCCGCCAGCGCGCCGGCCAATGGGCCGAAGCTCAGAAACAGCGGATAATTCCACGCGGACAGAATTCCCACCACCCCTAGCGGTTGATACAACACCAGCGCCCGTCCCGGCCAGAATTGCCAGGAAACCGGAACCTGGCGCGGCTGCATCCAGCGTTGAAGATTCACGATCGCGTAACGAATCTCGCCCAGCGTGGGAACCAGTTCGAGCGCGATGGTCTCCTCCGCCGCTCTCCCGCCAAAATCGTCGGAAATCGCGCGCGCGATCGCGTCCTGCTGCTTCATCAGCGCGCGTTCCAGTGCACGCAGAGCCTTCAAACGAGCCGCGTAATCCGGCACGTTGCGGCGAAACGCAGACCGCTGAGCATCGAAGCGAGATGCCAGCTCGGTTCGATCCATGAACTACGCCGGTTTGATGACTTCGGCGCCGATGTACGGCCGCAGCGCTTCCGGAATCACCACGCTGCCGTCGGCCTGCTGGAAATTCTCGACGATCGCGACCCAGGTCCGCCCGATCGCCAGCCCGCTGCCGTTCAGTGTGTGGACAAAATCCGTTTTCTTCCCCGACCGCATGCGAATGGACGCGCGCCGGGCCTGATACGCCTCGTAATTCGAGCACGATGAAATTTCCTTGTACCCGTTCTGCCCCGGAAGCCACACCTCGATATCGTAGGTCTTCGCCGATGACGGCCCGATATCGCCCGTGCACAGAACCACGGTTCGGTACGGCAGTTCCAACCTTTCCAGGATGTTCTGCGCATCGCGGGTCAGCGCGTCCAATTCTTCGTACGAAGTTTCGGGATGCGCAAACTTCACCAGCTCGACTTTCTGAAACTGGTGCTGCCGGATGATCCCGCGCACGTCGCGTCCATACGATCCCGCTTCGCTGCGGAAACACGGCGTGTACGCGCACAACTTAATCGGCAGCGCTTCCGCATCCAGGGTCTCATCGCGATACAGATTCGTCACCGGAACCTCCGCTGTCGGAATCAGGTAATAATCCGTGCCTTGCAGCTTGAACAGGTCCGCTTCGAACTTCGGCAATTGCCCGGTCCCATACAAGCTGGCCGAATTGACCATGAACGGCGGAAGCACTTCCTTATATCCATGCTCTTTCGTATGCACGTCGAGCATGAAATTCATTAGCGCGCGTTCCAGCTTGGCTCCCAGGTCCCAATACACCGCGAACCGGGCCCCGGTGATCTTCGCGGCTCTCTCGAAATCGAGAATCCCCAACGCGGGTCCCAGATCCCAATGCGCCTTTGGCTCAAAATCGAACTTGCGAGGCGTGCCCCAACGCCGCACCTCTAAATTATCTTCAGCGCTCCTGCCGGTCGGGACCGATTCATGCGGAGTATTCGGCACCCCTGCAATCATTAGTCGAAACGCGTCGTCGAGTTCGTTCGCTTTCTGGTCCAGCGCGCCGATCCGGTCCCCGATCTCCCGCACGCGCTGTTGCCGTTCGGTCGCATCCTGACCAGCCTTCCGCAGCTTCCCGATTTCCTGGGATTCCGCGTTCTTCTGCGCTTTCAGTTGCTCGGATTCTGTGACCGCCGCGCGCCGTTCCGCATCCAGTTTGCGAAACGCCTCGACGTCCAGCACAAATCCGCGATCCCCCAGCCGCCTGGCGATAGCATCCAGATTATTTCTGAAAAAGGAAAGATCGTACACGCTACGCTACCGCGCGCCGATCGGCACGTAGGTCTGCCCGACCGGCAGCCCCGTGTAGTCCGCGCGCGGGCGGATCAGCCGGTTGTTGTGATACTGCTCCAGGACGTGAGCCGTCCAGCCCGACATGCGGCTGACCGCGAAAATCGGCGTGAACAGATCGATCGGAATCCCCAGCGAATAATACGTCGACGCCGAATAGAAATCGACGTTCGCGTTCAGATTCTTGGTTTCCTTCATGTACTGCTCGATCTGCTTCGAAGTCTCATACAAATCCATGTGACCGGTGCGCTTGCCGATCTCCTGCGACAGTTCCTTCAAATGCGTCGCTCTCGGATCGGTGGTGTGATACACGCGGTGCCCGAAGCCGGGAATCTTGATCTTGTTCGCCAACCGGTACTTCACATGCTCAATGGCCTTGTCCGCCGATCCGGCGTCCAGCAGCATCTTGATCACGTCTTCATTCGCGCCGCCGTGCAGCGGGCCTTTCAGCGCGCCGATGCCCGCCGTCACCGCGGAATAAATATCGGACAGCGTTGCCGCCACCACGCGAGCCGCGAACGTCGACGCGTTGAGCTCATGATCCGCGTGCAGGATCAGCGCCACGTCAAAGGCCTTCTCCATGACTTCATCGGGCTTGTTGCCGGTCAGCGTGTATAGAAAATTCGCAGCGAAGCCGAGCTTGGGATCTCCTTCGACCACCGGCTTACCCGTGCGCAGGCGCTCGAACGTCGTCACGATGGTCGAGGTCTGTGCCATCAGCTTGATGGCCTTCTTGTGATTCGCCTCGGGCGACATGTCCTTGCTGAGCGGATCGTACAGCGACAGCATCGAGACCGCCGTGCGCAGCATATCCATCGGCAGGGCCTTCGTGACGCCCTTGATAAACGCGACCACCTCCGGTGCCAGCGGACGGCTCGCGATCAGCGCGGACTTCAGCTCGTCCAGTTCGGCCTGTTTCGGGAGCCGTCCGTTCCATAGCAGGAAGATGACTTCCTCAAACGTGGCCTTCCCGGCAAGTTCATGGATGTTGAATCCCTGATAGCTCAGAATGCCGGCATCGCCATCGATGTAACAGATCCTCGACTCCGCAGCGACAATCCCTTCGAGACCCGCACCAGTAACCGCCATGTTTCGTACCCGTTCCTGAACGATGAATTTTCCAGCGTGACCGTTGGAACCATAATTCTATCAACTTACAGCTTCCATTGGTATACCGTTAGGACCAGAAAAATAGTACTCCATACCCGTTCCGGTCACTTGCCCGTGGACGCGATCCTGATAAACTTGTATCGGCCATCATGCTGACCAGTTCAACAACCAAGCAAGTCCAGGACGAAGCGCTGCTGAACACTCTGGGACGCGAAGACCTCATCCGCGCGTTCCGCACCATGTATCTCTCGCGCCGCATCGACGACCGGGAGATCCTGCTCAAGCGCCAGAATAAGATCTTCTTCCAGATCAGCGGCGCCGGGCACGAAGCCATCGTCTGCGCCGCAGGCTTCGCCCTGCGGCCCGCGCATGACTGGTTTTATCTGTATTACCGCGATCGCGCCATGTGCCTGGCCCTCGGCGTCACCACCGAAGAGATGCTCGAAGGAGCCGTCGGCGCCGCGGCCGATCCCGCATCCGGTGGACGCCAGATGCCCTCGCACTGGGGGTCGAAACGGCTTAACATCGTCAGCACGTCCTCGCCCACCGGTACTCAATTCCTGCAAGCCGTCGGATGCGCGGACGCCAACCGCCGCCTGGATCCCGATTCCGACGCCGTAACGCTCGTAACCACCGGCGACGGAGCCACCAGCGAAGGCGAGTTCTGGGAATCGCTCAATATCGCCTGCCTGGAAAAGCTGGCCATCATTTATCTGGTCGAAGACAACGGCTACGCCATCTCCGTTCCGGTCGAAAAACAAACCGCCGGCGGCGATGTGTCGAAGCTGGTCACCGGGTTCCCCGGTCTGAAGATCTTCCAGTGCGACGGGACCGATTTCCTCGCCTCCTACGCCACCATGACCGAAGCCGTCGCCTGGTGCCGCGAGAATCAGACCCCCGTGATGGTGCACGCCACCTGCATCCGGCCTTATTCCCACTCGCTCTCCGACGATGAAAAGCTCTACAAGACCAAGGCCGAGCGGGCCGAGGAAGCCCGCCGCGACTCCATCGTGCGCTTTCCTGAGTGGCTGATCTCGGAAGGCGTCATTGACCGCCACGGCATCGAGACCCTGACCCATGAGGTCGATCTCGAAGTCCAGGCTGCGACCGATCGCGCTCTCAAAGCCGATCCACCGCCTAAAGGCTCCGCGCTTCGCTATCTTTATTCAGACCGTGTCGATCCCACCTCGGCCGAATTCGCAGCCGAGCCCCAGTTCACCGGAGACCCGCGCACCATGGTCGATTCGATCAACCTCACCCTGCATGAGGAGATGCGCCGCAATCCTCTCGTTGTCGTTTTTGGCGAAGACGTGGCCGATGCCAGCCGCGCCGCGAATCTCTCCGAAGTCAAGGGCAAGGGGGGCGTCTTCAAAGCTACGCAAGGTTTGCAAATTGTCTTCGGCCCCCAGCGCTGTTTCAATTCTCCGCTGGCTGAGGCCGGCATCGTCGGACGGGCCATCGGCATGGCCACCCGCGGCATGAAGCCCGTTCCCGAAATTCAGTTTTTCGATTACATCTGGCCCGCGATGATGCAGCTTCGTGACGAGCTGGCCACCATGCGCTGGCGCTCAAACAATGCGTTCTCTGCGCCGGTGGTCGTTCGTGTGGCTATTGGCGGATATTTGAACGGCGGCGCGATTTATCACAGCCAGTGCGGAGAATCGATTTTCACCCACATCCCCGGCCTGCGCGTCGTCTTTCCGTCGAACGCACTGGATGCCTGCGGCCTGCTAAGAACCGCGATCCGCTGCGACGACCCGGTCCTGTTCCTGGAACATAAGCGCCTGTATCGCGAACCGTATAACCGCTCCCCGCATCCCGGCTCCGATTTCACCATTCCCTTCGGGAGAGCGAGAATCGTCAAGCCCGGCGCGAATCTCACCATCATCACTTACGGCGCCCTGGTCCAGAAGTCGCTGCAAGCGGCCATGCAAATCGAGCAGCGCCGGCCTGGAACCAGCATCGAGATTCTGGATCTGCGAACGCTCGCGCCCTACGATTGGGCATCGATCCGCGCTTCGGTCGAAAAAACCAATCGCGTGATCATCGCCCATGAAGACGTGCTTTCGTTCGGTTTTGGAGCCGAAATTTCTGCGCGCCTCGCGAACGAGATGTTCACCTCGCTGGACGCTCCCATCGGACGCGTGGCCGCGCTCGACACTTGGGTCGGCTATCATCCCAATCTGGAAGCCGAAATTCTTCCTCAAGTGGATACCATCGCGCAGGAAGCCGACCGCATTTTGGCTTTCTAGCCCACGTGCATGAAATTCTCCGCAAGCTTCCCGCCGGCAGCCGGGTTTTGGACCTCGGCTGCCAGCGAGGTAGTTTCGACGCATCCGTCTACCCTCTGACCGTCGTCCGCCTCGACCTCGAAATCCCCAATCGCACGCCTCAGAATTTCATCGCCGGTTCAGCCTCTGCGCTCCCGTTCGCCGATCGATCCTTTCAGGCGGTCGTCTCCAATCACAGCCTGGAGCATTTCGAGAATCTCGACACCTGCATTCAGGAGATCGCGCGGGTTCTGGCGCCGGGCGCCTTCGTATACGTCGCGATTCCCGATTCCTCCACCTTAACCGACCACGTCTACCGTTGGCTCGCGAACGGCGGGGGACACATCAATCAGATCTCGGATGTCCATGCGGTCCCGCGTCTCATTTCCGGCTCGACGCGATCCCCTTTGGCGGTCACGCGGGTGCTCTGCACGTCGCTCTCGTTTCTCAATCGGCGCAATATCGCCGGAAGGCCGCCGCGCAAACTGTGGCTGTTCGGGAACGGAAGAGAAAGCGTGATTCGCACCCTGGTCTACGCGCTGCGTTTGCTCGATCGCACGCTAGGTTGCCGCCTGAGCGTGTATGGCTGGGCTTACTATTTCGGCGAAAACCTCGATCCGGTCGACTCAGCGGCTTCCTCGAATGTGTGCGTCGGCTGCGGTTCGGCCAGTCCCTCCGCATACCTCGAAATCGCGGGCTTTGTTCGCCGCCGGCGCCTGCGTCCACCGGTCTTCCTCTGCCCCGTCTGCAAGACTCGCAACTACTTTACCAGTGACACCGGATTCAGTCATCTTCGTTGAGTGACTCGGTCCTCATTTGAAACATGGTATAAAAAGAATGTTTTGAAAGAGGACTGTCCTTATGACCCGTTGGGACCAGGTCGCTGGCCGCGCACGCCCGTCCTGGTATCTCGACCCGTTAGTGGCCGAGCAGAAGAAACGGGTTCACTTGGAGTTTTTTCGCGCCTGGCTGCCGGACGATGCCCGCCGCATTTTGAAAACCGACGTTTTCGAGGAAGCGTTCGGCGACGATGCCCTGCTGCCGGAACTCTGCGCGGCGTTTACAGGACCCAGTCATTGGATCGCCATGGACTTTTCTTCTGAGATCGCCGCCCGGGCCCGGACCCGGACGCAGCTGCCCAGCATGAGTTTTTTTGCGGCAGACCTCCGCTCTCTGCCGCTGCGATCTCATTGCCTGGATGCGATTCTATCCAACTCCACGCTCGACCATTTCGATACGCGCCAGGAGTTTGAGACCGCCGTCGAAGAACTGGCCCGTGCCCTGCGCCCGGGCGGACGCCTCATCGTCACGGTCGACAATTCCGCGAACCCTCTGTATTGGCCCCTCCGCTGGATTAGCCGTCTACGCTGGGCCCCTTTCGCTCTTGGATATTCCACTTCAAGAACCGGGTTGCGGCGCGCCCTGGAGCACGCCGGCCTTCAGGTGATCCACACGGGGCGGCTCTTGCACAATCCCAGGCTTTTTTCGACAGCCCTGATTCTGATGCTGCGCCGGCTCCTCGGTGCGCGTGCGGACCGGCCGATTCAGTGGCTTTTGGACCTTTTTGCCGCCCTGGAACGCTGTCCTACGCGTGAATTCACAGCCTGTTTCGTCACCGCGAGCGCGGTCCAAGGTTGGAAAAATCCCGTGCTTAGCCCCTAACCCAATGAAGACCAACCAATTAAACTTCTTGTGTTATGAAATCCCTGCCCGCACATCTATACTGAGTGTTAGATCGATCAGGACTCTTAGGACCCCATTAAGGGGAGGCGTTCCGGAGGGCGCCCGACAATCATGAGACTGCGGCCGGTGTCGACCCGGAGCGGCCACCGCCAATTCGTTAGCGCTTATTTTATACAACTTTATCCGCAGGGTGGGGGTTAAACCTTGTCATACACGTTGTTAGTACCGTCGCCAGTAACATCGCCGGATGCGTCGCCGAACATCGAGCCAGCGCCGGCGTCCAGCATATCGCTAACCGTCATCATTCCGGTTCGAGATTCAGCAGCTTACCTGACCGAGTGTCTGGAAGCCCTTCGCAACTCGACCATCTCCGGTTTCGAGTGCATCGTCGTGGACGATGGGTCGACGGATAATTCGGTGGAAGTTGCCCGGTCATATGGAGCCGACGTCATCGCTAATCGCCAGCCGGAAGGACCTGCGGCCGCCCGCAACCGGGGGGCCCGAGCCGCGAATACCGAACTTCTATTCTTTATCGACGCCGACGTGTGCGTGCACTCCGATACGGTGGAGCGCATCGTCAGCCGTTTTGCCGCCGATCCCAAGCTCGACGCCGTCATCGGATCGTACGATGAAGCGCCCGCCGATCCAGGTTTCATTTCCCAGTATAAGAATCTGATGGGATGCTACTTCCACCAGGGCGGCAAGCATGACGCCAGCACTTTCTGGACCGGCTGCGGCGGCATTCGGCGGTCGGCCATGCTCGAATTCGGCGGATTCAACGAGCGCTATTCCCGGCCATGTATCGAGGACATCGAGCTCGGCAGACGTATGATTGCGGCCGGACGGCACCTGGCACTCGATCCGCTCATCCGCGTGAAGCATCTTAAGAGCTGGACGCTTCCCCATCTCATCAAGTCCGATATATTCGATCGCGCGTTGCCCTGGACTCGTCTGATTCTGCGGGAGAATCACATTCCCAACGATCTAAATTTGCGCCATCGAGAGAAGTTCTCGGTAATCTTCACCTGGCTCGCGCAACTGTCCCTGGTAATCTCGATCGACCATCCTATATTTCTGATTCTGGTGGCTTTCTGCATCGGAATTACGCTGTCGCTTCAAAGCGAGTTTTGGCGTTTCTTCGCTGCCCGGAAGGGGTGGGGTTTCGCGCTCGCAGCGATGCCGGTTCATTTGCTGTATTTCAGCTACAGCGGCCTGGCATTTGCCGCCGGCTTGCTTCTTCACGTGTCGGGAGAACGCGCGCCTGAAGAGCAGCCCGTTCCCGGCCCATCGATTCTCGACCGGGTCGACTAGGAGCTTGTCGAAAAAGGGGAAAGACCGCTCTGTCCACGACCACGTTCTCCTGTGGAATCAGCGGGTTGCGGCTGGGGGCAGAGTAGTCTGTCCCCTTTTTCAACAAGCTCCCCGCGCTCTCTTAGCGCCACGGGATCAGCCGCGTCTCCAGACGCTTGGTTCCCGCATGCAGGATCAGGCCTACTGCCGCCGCTACGAATACTCCCACGTATAGCTTTTCTGTCGCAAACGTTTGCCACGCCATCCACACCATCCCGCCGAGCCCGACTTGCGAGCTGACCAGCTCCACTGAAATCGTCACCAGCAGCGCCCGGCCCAGCGCCAGCCTCAATCCCGTAAAAATCTGCGGCAGCGCCGACGGAAGATACACTCTGCGCCAAAGCGTCGCGCGCCCCGCGCCGAACACGGTGGCGACCTCAACAAACGCCGGATTCACACCCGCCACGGCGTCCATCGTCTGGATCGCCATGGTGAGAAAACAACTCGCGGCGATCAGCAGGAACTTGGGCGCCTCCCCGACGCCAAGCATCAGCATCAGCATCGGCAGCAAAACGAGTTTCGGAGTCGAATTCAACGCTGAAACCACTGGTTCCAGAGCACCTCGCACGGGCTTTATTGCGCCCATCGTCATGCCGCAGACGGTTCCGAGCACGACTCCCGCGGTATAGCCCGCTCCCATCCGCGCCAGCGTCGCGCCCAGGTTACGCGACAATTCGCCGCTCGCCACCATTCTTCCGGCCTCCTGTAGCAGCGCCGTGGGCGGAGGAAAGAATAGCGGATCGATCCATCGACGTGAAGCCGCCACCTGCCACGCAGCCAGCGCGACCGCCACCGGACCGAATCGTGCGACCGCCGCACGCCCGTTCATGGCTGACAATAATCCGCAACCGCTAATTTCAGCGGATCGAGCGCCCGCTGGATCTGTCTGCGCAGGATCAGCACTTCGTCGTCGAGCGCGATCGCCGCCGTGCGCGGACGTGGCAGCGGGATCTCGAATTCCGCCACGACCGTTCCCGGCCGCGGACTCATCACCAGCACCCGGTCGCTGAGCAGCACCGCTTCCTCCACGTCATGCGTCACGAAAATCACCGTCTTGTGATTCTGTTCCCAC
>Ga0209517_10001153_pt1 | contig 41307 bp, 56 predicted proteins | sample PeaSoiMetSII2010_FD_187695 | JGI IMG/M metagenome (GOLD analysis project Ga0209517, IMG submission 187695) | Peat soil microbial communities from Weissenstadt, Germany - SII-2010 (SPAdes) (version 2) | ecosystem: Environmental > Terrestrial > Soil > Wetlands > Peat | place: Germany...
TTCATTTCTGCCTCAGTTATACTAGTAGTGTCACTAGTCTTGTTTCAGATATATTTCCGCTATAGACTAACACATAAGATAGTCTAGACGTAACGGGGTGAGGAGGAAGATTGACCTGCAGGCATTGATGGGAATCTGTCATTGACTGCTGCCTCTGCAACTGCCGAAGCCTCTTGAAGAATCTTCTCTGATTCTTCACTTGTAGCTTCTGAGTCAATTCCAAAGTCTCCACTGTGGAATGTATCTGTCATAAGACCACCTAGCATTTCAGTCATTCCAGATAGCTCATGGTCAGCTTCAGGCATGAATTTAACAAGCGAGGATCTTAGGTTCTTCATCAAGCCTATTGTTGGCATGATAGTTACTACAGTATCTCCCAGGTCATGGAATGTGGTAAGTCTAAGCTCAATCTGCTCAAGAGCAACTCTGGCATTTCCTAAGAGTTTTGTTACTTTTCTAACTTCGGATAATTCTTTTGATAAAACCTTACTTGTAGTAATATCGTGATTTTGTGTTGCAATTACAATTCTTTTGAATAACTTTTCATCTTTTTGTTTTAGTTTTGTAATCATTCCATCAAGTTTTCCAACTTGAGCCTGGAGTCTTTTTATTCCATTCTCTAGTCTTGGTTTTAACGCTCCTTGTGGTTTTAGTGCATCATGAAATTTTTCACCAATGCTTGGTGTTTGTGGCTTTTGCCAGTTATTTCCAAATGATGTCATGAATATCACTAAAATAATTGGTTTTTAATTTCAGGTGTGAAATACGGTTCACATTGCATTAAATTTAACTGACAAAGTGTCATCATGGCCTAATTTAGTACAGGTCTAGTTTCTATTTTTTAGAGTTGGTACTAGATGTATTTTCAAAATAGAAAACATGGAGATAATACAGTCAGGTTTAGTGTATAAAACATGAATGAAATAAAATGTAAAAGTGAAGATTTGACTGAAAAGGATCAATCCAAGGAAGGAGTAAGAAAAATAGTATGCATCAAAGAAGAGAATTATCTAAATGAATTAATGTTAAACTACAAGAGCATGCAGCGAATGCAAGATTTTATGAAGAGTTTAGACTAGAACTAAAAATTTCGAGAGTTTGAAGCCAAGTGTAATGGCATAATTTTTGTTTAATGATCCATATGTTGACTAGACTGAAAATTCATGAATTGCTGTATTGCATCAAGAAGTTTGGTATCATTGGTGGTTAATACTAGAATAGAACCGCCGTCAATGTCTTTTATTGAATAATTGATCAAATCCTTTTTTGCTGTCATTATATCAGTGCCTGGAACAATTTGAGCATGTACATAGAATGGTTTTGTGAAATTTCCTGCAGAAAATTCGTATTGAATCTCTTTTACATGAGATCTTATCTCATTAATGGTTTTGACATCACTCTGGTTAGTCGACATTATCATAATCTCCCCACCTGTTGCAGTAGACATGAAATGATGATGTATCATAGTTTGATTAAAGCCCATTGCCATATTGCCACGTTCCAACATTGCAGTCTGATTGAAAACTTTTGTTGAGTTGGTAGTTTGGTTAACTGTACTCTTGTAACTAGGCAGAAAATATGCTGCAGTTAGTACGGATATAACAATTATGGCGAAAATAATTAGAATTTTTTTGTTCAGTGCCATGCTGGTGTTAAATCATAATATGAAATTACCTAAAGTATAATAGCTAAAGTTTTGATTTTTGAACTAAAACACATCAACAAAAGATATTATCTTTAGCAATGAAATAATACATCATGGAAAAAAAGTGTGTCCTGTGTGGATGCAAAGATCACAAGATAATTGGCTGCAACAGACATCTATCTAAGCGATGTAGTTGCTTTCATGATGAAAAATAATGAAGAATGGGAATAATCTATGCGTTGATTATTCCTTGACTTACTAGGTACTGTATTGTGTGGATTAGGTCATGGTCAGACAATTTTCCCGCCAAGTAAAAGGCAAAAACATCTTTTACCCAATTTGGAATTTTATCATTGTGTATTGGAACTGGTGTTGGTACAGTTGGCGTAGATGGTGTAGGAGATGTTCCGTAACTGACGTATGTTGTAGATGGTGAGTATTGCACTGTAACTGATCTGTCTACCGGCTGTTGGTCTACATGAGTTGCAATGTTGACAATTTTTTGGTCTGTACGCAAGGTATTATCTACAAACTTTTGGTCTGTGTGAGACATCACATCTTGAATTCTATGATCTACAGAAACTGTCCTGTCTACAATCTTTTGGTCGATATGAGACACAATGTTGGCGATCTTTTGGTCTGCATGCCATGGTACGTATGCAAACTTTTGGTCTGTGTGGGATGTTATACTTTGAGATTGATGGTTTGCATGATATACTGTATATGCAAACTTTTGGTCTGTGTGGGATGTCGTACTTTGAGACTGTTGGTTTGCATGATATGATATACCTGCAGACTGTTGGTTTGCATGATATGATATACCTGCAGACTGTTGGTTTGCATAAGATGTCATGTTTGCAAATCTTTGGCCATTGTACTTACCCCCACTATCTGCAAATGCACTTGATGATACAAGTGATGCAGTAATTACAACTCCAAGAATTGCCCCTAGTGACAATATTTGGAATTTGTTTTTGTGAGAATTCATTTTCGTCATAATTATGTTAAGAAGTTAATAAAGAATTACTACTAAATGTGCGCTAACAAAGTTCTTGATCATTTAAAATATTTCTAGAAAAGTTTTTTGAAAAAAATATTTTGTGTTATAATATAATGTAAAAGATTTTTCGTAAACAGTTATGCAAGTTTTTGTCCAGCTAACTGATCAATTTTGGCTTTGAGATCAAAGTGACTTGCATCTGTCAACACCTTTTGGACTAATTATCTGCAACGGGTTGAGCTTTGTCTCGGATTATAACAAAGTCTTGATAATATTTGCTGACATCTACTCCATTGTATGCAATTAATGCCAAACCAAGTATATGACAATTGTAATTATCTTGTCTATCATTGGAATTCTGCCACAAAATAACACATAATTAGATTAAAAGATAGAGTAGGAATTATCAGTCCAAATCATAAACATGAAACGGATCAATTTCTAGTCGTTTTTGGTATAAAATATGCACTTTTTAGGCATGAAAATCGTTAATGATAGGGTAGAATTCCCATCCTAAGCGAGTAATTCGAAATTGACTTGCTTATCCTCTCATACCGGAACTAGTCATCGCATTTATAGTTTGGGTACCAATCATTAGTTTCCTAATGATCAATAACATTGTTCAGTAACAATGTGTCACAATTTTTTATTAACTCATCAACGTATTGTGTGCATGAACAACAAAGTAATTCTCTTCTTTGTATTTACAGCACTCTTAATGTTTTCACAGTATACTTTTCCAAATTCTTTTGCAGACAGTGTTAATGCTACTACTTATAGTGTCTCTGATGTAAATACAACAGCTACACCTGTCATTCAATCTGTAGCATACCAGTCATCTTTAGGTACATCTGGTTCTTCAGCTGTTCAAGCAGTTGCAACTCAATCAGTTGCTACCCAGTCAGCTCCAGTTCAAGCAGTTGCTGTTCAATCAGATTCTATTCCATCATCTACTGTTCAAGTAGTTGCAATACAATCAGTTCCAGTTCAAACAGTTACAACACAATCATCTAACACTCAACCATCTACTGTTCAAGCAGTTGCTGTTCAATCAGATTCTATTCCATCATCTACTGTTCAAGCAGTTGCTACTCAGTCAGCTCCAGTTCAAGTAGTTACCAATCAAACAGTTCCAGTTCAAGTAGTTACCAATCAAACAGTTCCAGTTCAAGTAGTTACCAATCAAACAGTTCCAGTTCAAGTAGTTACCAATCAAACAGTTCCAGTTCAAACAGTTCCAGTTCAAACAGTTCCAGTTCATTCTGTTTCCAGTCAGTCATCTAATACTCAACCATCTACTGTTCAAGCAGTTGCAACTCAAACAGTTCCTGTTCAATCAGTTTCCACTCAGTCAGTTTCTGCCCCATCAGTTCCGGTTCAAGCATCTGCAAATCAATCATCTAATACATGGAATAGAGGAGTAACACAATCACACACATCTCAGACTGCAAATGCTGGAGTATCCAATTATACTCCATCTCAACCAGCTGCAGATAATTCCGCTTCTAGTACGAGTTCTTCACCTCTAAAAACAATATCAGGACAATGGGCTAACAACCAAGTAAGTGACTCTACATTTGTCCAAAATGCCCAACATTACATCAACTTAGGAAATTACATTCCTGGAACTCCAATCCCACAATGGGTTAAAGATAATGCCATGCTACTAGCCAGAGGCCAAATTGATCAAAGTACATTTCAAGCAGGAATCCACGACTGGCTTTCATCTTACCACTCTGCATATCAATCAAGACCAAGTAACACACCACAGTACCAACAATACGTATCATCACCAAACTCTCAACAGAATCAACAATATGTTGCATCAAACGTACCCCAGTCTACAAGTACGACAGTTACACCAAATTCTGCAACATCATACTATGGAGACCCAGTTACATTTACTGTAACTGTAACTGATCCTTTGATATCACAGAGTGCTATTTCTGGAACAGTATCATGGAGTGATGGAAACGTTGGCGGTACATTTAGTCAGACTTATTGTACTCTATATTCTGCAAGCTGCACAGTAACATACACACCATCTGTCAACTCTCCAAGTGGAGTAACAATAACTGCATACTATGCAGGAGATTCTGCTCACCAATCAAGCACTGGTACTGCATATCTAACAGTGAATCTAGATCAGAATACCACTACAACTATTGTAGCAAATTCTGCAACATACTCTAACGAGGCAGATACATTTACTGCAACTGTTACTGATCAAACTGGTTCACCAAATGCTATCACTGGAACTTTATCATGGAGTGATGGAAACGTTGGCGGTACATTTAGTCAGACTTATTGTACTCTATATTCTGCAAGCTGCTCAGTAACATACACACCACCAGTCAACTCTCCAAGTACAGTAACAATTACTGGAACCTATTCAGGAGACTCGACTCACAGATCTAGCTCCTCTTCATCATATCTATCAGTAAATCTAATCCACAATACAACTACAACTGTTACTCCAAATCCAGTAACATACTCTACCGGACCAGTCTCACTTGCGGCAGTTGTTTCTGATCCATTATCATCATCAAATGCTATCACTGGAACATTATCGTGGAGTGACAACGGAGCAAGCGGCACGTTTAGTCAGACTTATTGTTACACTCCAAGTGATTGTACCACAACATATACTCCAAATGTTGCATATTCAGGTACAGTAATTATAACTGCAAACTATGGAGGAGACAGTATACATGCTGCAAGCTCTGGCACAACTACAATGACTCCATCTTCAATCAATCCAGTAACATATACCACATCAAGCAACATCCAGACTGACAAGACATCATACAACCCAGGAAACACTGTAACTATAACTGTAAATCCACAGGGTGCCCAAGCCGGACAAAATGTTGCAATACTTGTAACTGATCCATTATCAAATATCGTTGCATCAAGAACAGTTCAGACTGATGCACTAGGCAACTCTGAACTTCAGATAGGTCTTTCACCAACTGCACAAGCAGGCACTTATCAAATTTCTGCAACTGCACTTGTCAATGGTAACTACTTGAGCTATCATGCAACATTTTCAGTAACATCCCAGGGCGCACAGATTAGTGGCTTGTCAATAGTATCAGCCCAGCCAACAGACCAGATGGGAGACAAGACTGTAACATCATTTAGCAAGGGTGGTACTAGCTATGCCAAAGTTGTCTTGTCATCCAACTCAACCCAGACAGTTCTTGTTACTGTCAATCTTGTGGGCTCTGATGGAACAAGCTTAGGTGTGGGTTCTGTCAAGACAACGCTTGGAGCTGGAAGTAGTCAAATGGAGGTATCATTTTACATTCCAAGCAATGCAAGCGTTGGAACTGGTACCATCTATGTAGACACATATTCTGACTGGCCAAGCAATGGAGGAGTACCCCTTACCGGAGAAACTTCATCAACAGTAAGCATTGGATAGTCTATACTATATTCTAAATCCAACAAATCACACTGAACGTCATAATTCTAGTTATAATGCAAGTATGAGTTGTTAAACTTCTTGAATCTTGGATTTTACTTTATCTAGTATATCATCTGGGATTGTATCCATTTTATGGACGTGTTTTGCGTGTTCAGATATTTTATGAAACAAGTCTGTCTCGTCTTTTGCTATAGTAGACCAGCTACAGCCACTTACTACATCAGAGCAAGCAAATTTTTTTGCCATCATCATATAATATTGCATATGGTAGATATCCTTTATGATAATCGGGGATTTGTAGGAAAATATCTAAAAATGATCCAGGTAAAACCAGAGTGATGAAAATATACCATGATAAATAGAACATTTAATTTTCACGGAGTAAAAATGAGTATCAAAGTTCTCACTTCTGAATCTAATGGCGACTATACAATTTTAGATGCAATTCATCCTCCCAATGTGGGACCTGCATTACACATGCACCCAAGAGGTTCAGAAACTTTTTTTGTAATTGATGGCGACTATGAATTTGTATTAGATAATAAACCCATAACGGTAAAAACTGGAGGCGTAATTTCCATTCCTAAAGGAGTTCCTCATAGATTTTTAGTTGGCAGTAATGGTGGACGCGTCATAATAATTAGTCCTCCCGAACTTGAACATTATTTTTCCAAAGTAAGTGAATTACTTGCTAAAGGTGAAGTTTCATGGAAAACAGAATTAGATATAGCAAATCAGCATGGTCAGATTTTCTTGGACAATGCAAAACACTGGAGCTAGATAATAATTTAAAGTGCTTTATGAAATAGTAAGGATTGCAAAAATTATTGTCTGATGGTTTTTGCCATTTCGCGGAATTTTATAGTTCCAAATCCTTCAACCGCTAAAAGTAATGCTTGTACTGTAAATGGCTTGTTCATAACTACTATATTTCCCGAGAGTTGTGGGAGTTTTTGTAATACATTTTCTCCATTACCTGTAATGAATATAATTTTTTGTTGTGGGTTTAGGAATTGTATCTCTTTTGCAGTCTCAATTCCATCCATAAATGGCATCTTTTGATCTAGTATGACAAGATCAAAATGGGGTTTAATTGAACCATCCATCTGTTTGTGTACGTATTGTCTAAAGATATTTGTACACTCCATGCCATTGCCAGTTATCATTACCTCGTGACCTCTTCCCTCCAATATGGCACGATACGAGTCTGCAAGATCTTGATAGTCTTCTGCAATTAGTATCTTAAGAGCCATCTTTATCTGACTAGTCTAGAAAAACATTAGGGATTAACAGATGCGTGTATTTCTTGAACAAAACATGAACAGTTTTGCTTTCTTTACTATTGTTTAGGTAAACAATCATCATTTTACTAAGGAAGACTTTTTTGATTTAGGTTTTAATTTCTTTAGTTCTGTATTCAGACTGTCTATGTGATTTTTCATGTTAGCTAGTCTATTTTGATGTTTTTTCAAGTCATCTTCAAACTTTCCAATTTTTTTGGCAAGTTCTACCATTATACAACTACTAGACTTGCTACAAAGTTAAGATGTCTTGTAAAAAAAGATAGGTCAAAGAATCATTTTCATCTCCAGATTTCTCTTCAAATCTCTTCTAGATCTTTAAGCTTAGAAGGCTGGCATAATATTGCCAAAATATATTTACAAAAATATCTTTCAATTCTAGAATAGATAGTCATAATTTTCAGTCTTAATCAGTAGTTTTCGGCATAGGTATTCTCATGATAAAGGTCGTACCCTGTCCGACTTGGGTCTTGATTGAAATTGTTCCACTGTGCTTTTCTATAATGCTTTTACAACTTACTAGTCCTAGGCCAGTACCAACTTGTCTTGTAGTAAACAATGGATCAAATACCTTTGGTAAAACTTCATTAGATATTCCAGCACCTGTATCTTGTACTTCTATAACAGCAAAACTATTGAGACCTTCTAATTGCTCTTTGTTTATTCTGATGAAAATTTTTCCTGAATTTTTCATAGCTTGTACTGAGTTTAGTATAAGATTAGTCAAAACAATTTCCAATTTTTCAGAGTCACATAATATAGACAAATCATTTTCAGGCATTTGGACTTCAACTCCGGTAGTTGACACATTAGAAAGAGCAGAGCGAATAATTTCAAGTAGTGATGAATTTGCAAGGTCCAGAGGTTTTGGTGTAACATAATCCATTACTTCGTCTATTTGATGGGACATTCTTTTGATGGAGCGGTCAATTCTCTCAAATCTTTCTTTATTATTTTTCTCAAAATCAGGATTCTTTATTTTGATTAATGTAATTGTGTTTAATAAAATTGAAAGCGGGTTTCTAAGATCGTGGGCAACCCTTGCAGAAAGTTCACCTATTGCAGTAAGTCGTTTGGTCTTTTGCTCTTCAAGCTCTTTTTTTGCAGAATATATCTCAGTCATATCTCTAAAATTTCCAATACGTCCGTACAGGCAACCATCCTTGTCATAAAGATTAGTTGAGAGAAGTAACGTTGGAAATTCAGAGCCATTTTTTCTTTGTATCCACATCTCCCTATTGTTTATGTGTCCAGTACACTGAAACTCCTCCAATGCCTGTTTCATGTCATCGTAGCTTCTTTTAGCAAGATGCTCAAATAGTGATTTTCCTACAATCTCATCTCTCGAGTAACCTGTTGCTGTACAATATTTTTCATTACAATCAGTTATGGTTTCATTTATGTCAATTGTTCTTACAAGGTCAGGGGATTGTTCGTAAAGAGTCCTATACCTTTGTTCCAATTCGAACAAGTGGTCATAGGCAATTGTAAGTTTCTCGTTTTGGAGTTGTAATTTCTTTTCATTTTCTTCCAAGTTCTTTCTTATGGCATAAATCTCTGTTGCATCTCTGATGTTGGTATTACTTCCGATCAATTTTCTATTCTCATCATAAAGATTATTGGCACTTATCAGACCTGGAAATATGGTGCCGTCTTTTCTCTTAAACCAGGCAATCTTGTTGAAAACCTTACCACTAGTCTTCCAAGTTTTAAAAGAATCTACATATGCATCATAACTTTCAGGTGCCACAAAATCAAACACAGATTTTCCTATAATTTCATTTTTTGTGTATCCCATATTTTTACAATAAGAATTGTTACAGTCAAGAATTATTCCATCAACATTTATTGTTCGTAAAAGATCTGGCGAGTTTTCATATAGAGCTCGATACTTGTGTTCAGTTTCTTTAAGATTCTTATGGACTTTTCTGAGCTGTCCAAATTGTCTTTGTATAACATCTTGTTCGTGTTCTATCACTTGTTTTGTATTTGAAATTTCAGTAATATCAACCAAAACACCAGTTCTTCCAATCAACTTTCCAGATTCGTCATAAAGATTAGTTCCATTTAGAATAACTGGAAATATAGTACCGTCTTTCTTTTTTATCCAAATTTCTCTATTAGAAATTGTCTGAGTTTGTTTCCAATTTTCTATCTCTTCTTGTAATGTAAGCATGCTTTGGTTTGCAGTGTGCTCATAGACTGATTTTCCTATAACCTCATTTTTTTCGTATCCAAGTTTGTTCAAGTATAATTCATTACAGGCAAAAATTATTCCATCAAGCGTTACAGAACGCAGTAGACACGGTATTTTCTCATACAGATCATGGTATTTTTTTTCAATCTGCCCATATTGAACTTTGGATGAATTTTCATTATGAGAACCTGATTTGTCATAAAGCGTGCGTTTTTGGCCAATTTCAGATTTTGTTGCCATTACAAGTCTCTCCACAATGAGTCTAGGGTCAATTTTCTTTCAAATTATCATATATCAAAAGTATGAATATGTACCTGTTTGTCCGGTACACTCAAACACTGTATAAATTAGCACTATCAATTGTACCATATTTTATGGAATGAATGGCACGACATACAGAGTACCATTGATGATAGTTGTTCTAAAATCAAAAAGAAAGTCTGCAATCAGTTCAAATTAAAAAGTAAAAAAAATTAATGGGCTGGACCTAAAATGATCCATTTTATGTTCGGTTTAGGGATCCGTTTGTATGTAAAAATTTGGTCCACAAAAATATAATACTTAATCGTCGGAACGTAATTTATCCAGAACACGCTTGATCTCGTTCTCATCTGATATTGTCAATTTACCTTTCTTATTCATAATCCATTTTTCTGACCAATCTTGTAATTCGGCCAACTCTTTTTGATTTTCGTTCACAGGATGTCCTAGACGCTGATACTGGTATTGCTTCTTCATGCTCTTTTCAAGATCTGTCATAGTGTATTACGACCTGTATGATGAGTTTGGATTATTTTTTTCATAATCTTTCAAGCACAAAGTAAATACTTGGCTAGATCTCTTGTGGTAACCATTCCAACAATCTTACCTTGTTCCAATATTGGAAGGTGATCAATGTTATGTATTCCCATGATATCTGATGCCTCTTGAATAGTTAGAGTTGTTCTTGCATAAATTAGCGGTCTTGATGCAAGAAAACTCAGTATTAGGCACTTTGCAGGTATATCTAGAAATGCCACTAGACGCGCCAAGTCTCTTTCTGTAACTATGCCAAAGGGTTTTCCATATGCTGTTATTATGACACTCCCAATCCTTTTTTCCATCATGGTCATAGCCGCATCATGTGCAGTTTTGGTGTGATCAAGAGTTATGACATCTCGTGTCATGACATCTGCCATTGTAATGCGTTTAGATCTGATAATTCCTTCAAATAAATCCACTATAATCTCGTCTGTCATTTCCAGTTTCTTGTATGGTTCATCTTTATGGGGACTTTCAAGTGCTACTCCCATAGATATCCATACGACTTGCTAACCAATAAGCATTTTTCACCACATTGGTTTGCTATGCTGAGACTAGTTGGCGTGATTTTGATTTGCTAAAATAATCTATTATGCATGCTTCATGAGTATAACCAAAATTATTGCAATGATTTTGACAAAACCAACAGGTACCTTTACGATATTTTGGTGATTCTTTTTCAGATATTTTTTGATTTGAACGAGATTCCATTATCAATCTCCTCCTCCAGTATCACATCCGCATAGTCCAAATTCGTCAATTTTGCTTCCGCATATCCCACACTCTTCAAGAAACTGTACCTCCCATGGTTCTTTTGAATAAAGGCGGAGGTGTTCGTTGATCTCTTTTGGAACGACGCTTTGGAGAGACAATTCCTACCTCCAACCACCCATTAATTTGAGGCAATAATTGCATATGGGATAGTCATTTTCTTCATCAAATTCAGTTCTACATTTTTGATAGGTTTTTGGTTCTTTCAGTATAATTATTTGCACATTGCATCACTACCAATCTTGATACCACGTATGCAGGTAAATTCAAAAAACTCCACTCTAAACCCTGAGGCATAATTCGGAAAATAATTTTTAGCGACATTATATGCCATATGCTAATTCTCCAATACTATTACGTCTCCGTTCCTATTAAACTGGTTCTGACTAGAACATATCTTGAACTGTAGAAAATTTACTAGTAACTTAAAGAGACCTAGTTTTAAGATGTAGTCATATAATTATAATTTAGTCTGTTCAAGATTCCAATAGTTTCTTCTTTCTGTGACTTTGTTTTTCATTTTCCAGCATTGTCTTTTGTTGTGTACTTGGAGTTGATTCATGAACTAATATAGAAAGTATCAGTTGATACAACTGAAAATAGCATTAGAAGTGGATTCTAAATCTGTAGAATGAGAATTAAAAGCCTACATCAAAAAAACCGTGGGAACTTGTACAAATTTCTAATATACTAAATTAGAATAGCTATTCTTGTTTAAATGATAAATTCAAAGAAGACCATGCCACATGTTATTTTTGACAACGGAATTAACCTTGAGGAGTTTTCATCAAGATTTCAAAACATAGTTCAAGAGAGGCCATTTCTGATTAAAATAGATGACATCTTCCTTGACAAGAAAAAAAAGCGAGCACTAATTCCGGTGACATCTGACAATGACAATCATGAATTCATAATTGAAATAATTTCTATGCAGCAGAGATCTACTCTGAGTATTTTTTCAGACGAAAGTCTTAAAAGATCAGATTTTGCAAAAAGTGCGATGGGTTTAATTGCAAAATCCATACTAAGGACATTTGCAAATATTAGAATTTTCAGTACAGATATAGAAAATTACATCCCAAAAAGAATAATCGACAAGAACGATTCATAATATACCATGATTGTATTTTTGGGCCCCTTTTTGTAGAATTGTGAAATATTGAACAGATTTTTTCAAATAATTTCATTATAAAAAAATTTGTATCTAGTAGGCATTTTCCAATTTTTAATCTACATGTAGTTTTTATGCATCATAGTTGTATCCATACCATTGAGTGTCCAAGAGATGCTAAATTCTGTCATGAAGTCAGATTCTCGTATACGTTATGCTACAGTCTGTGACATGGAGGGCCAAGTGCTTGGAACAGAGATTCAAGAAGGTATCAAAACGTTACTCAATGAAGATGAACATAGGGAAGCGCTAATGTATGCAGTCAATGCAATGAAGGTTCGCGAGAAACTGAGTGCAAAGCTTGGGAAAAATCATTATGTGTTGGCAGTATATGACAATCTCTGTAGATTGACAATGCCTATTGGGGACAAGTACATGCTCTTGCTTACATGGTCACCTGAGGCTTCGCTAGATATAATAAAAAATATCAGAAATGCATTAAAGTAATCTAGTTACCTTTTCTTTTTCTAGTCTTTGCACCTTTCTTTCCTGCTGCTACATAAGATGCGTGTGTCCTATTCTTTGCAGCTTTCTTTCCTGCTGCTACATAAGACGCATGTGTTCGTTTTGCCATACTGGTGTATGTGGTATCAAGTCATTATACAGATATAGTCGTCAATTGTTGCCTTGTTACTAGAATTTTTTAATGATAAATCTGTGGAATAATCTGGAAACATGTCAAGGAAGCTATCATAGGAGCATAGCATCCTATTTAGTATATGGTTCCATTAGGGGGACTACTTTTTTGATTTGGCGTTATCTTGATCTTTTTTTCTTTTCTTTGCTTTGTTTGATGTTTTACTCATACCATTTCTTGTAACATATGAACTTAAGATGTCTAGTAAAAAAAAATAGATAAACCGAATGTGTTATAGTATGGAATAATTGTACTAGAGTATGAAGTCAGATAGTAATCTAGTGCCATGGAACAAAAAGCATTTTGCCATTGTTACACTTGCCACAGTTGTATCTGTTGTTAGCATATTTGTTGCAAATAATGTAATATTCAAGACTCATTCTTCAGCCATATTCTGGATTATTCCATTTTTAATATGGATGGTCTTTAACTCAAAGAAAGGAAAGTTTGGAAAAAAATACTATGGTCCATTACCATGGTCAGTTGCAGTGATTGGTAGTGCGTTAGCTATAATACTTGTCAGCAGCATGAAATGAATTCATGGTATATTTTTAGAACTAGTCCAAACGAGTTTATCAAAAGTAAAAAGACAACCTAGGTGTAAAAATGGCGATACAACTAGAATCATAACTAGTATGTGATTTGTTTTTTAGTTAATTTTCATTGTGAATTATTTCTAAAATCTTGAATGGGAGTTTAAAAAAATCAACTTCCTTTTCAGATGAGATTAATAATATGTAATCATTTACTGGGAAGCTCATAATGATCAACTTATCCCTATATGCCATTGAAAATTCTACTGGACCATAAGCCTTATCGAATTCCTTTCGTTGATTTACCTTCAAAGCTAGTTGGAGAAATATCATTTCATTATCTTTTGACTCTTCAAGAGATAGTAATCCTGGTTTCATTCCTCCTGCAACTAGTCTGCCCATTTTATTTATCAAACCTGCAAATCTAATTCTCGAGTCTGCCTCTAGGACTCTATTGCATAATTTGTCTTTATCCATGTCAGGTGATGTCATGTTCCAAGTTCTAAAGTTTTGTGACAAGAGTATATTCCACCGAACAAATTGTTGGTGAACCATTTTTTACTGATTGTGTATAAAAAGAGAAAATCCCCTGTGTGCCTGGATTCAAATCTTATTTTGCAAGTTAGGGCTTGAAGCTATGGTTGAGGTGTGGAAGTGGAGTAGTGATCATACCAGTGGCTTTAGAAATATCTACACATCCATCAGTTCCAAGTTGTTGAAATAATGTATCGTTTGCATCTATACTACCTGTCGAGTTGATTACTTGATTTACCTGTGCAATCTCATCATCACATTTACTATTGTCGTTGTACAGGTTTTGCCAAACATATGCAAATCCTACAATTCCCAACACCGCAAAGATAGGTACTAGGTAGATTAGTCTTATTTTCTTCTTTGGCTTGTTTGGTAGTTTATCTGAATTATGATCATGATTCCAATTATCTGAATTACCCATGCCTTATGATACCAACACTTGCAATCTTGTTTTGCATTATCGTTGTTGTTCCCAGTTTGACCTGTTGCATTTACCATATAACAATACCGTATCTTGCTTAAAAATTTGGTTAAATCATCAAAACAAGAAAAGAGGATTAGTACATCTTGGACTTGCAAAACAGAACTATATGTTATCTCATACAATTGGTAAGGAATCTACCATTTTACCGTCATTGATTGCGTCATTATAAGACTGGAGTGCATTGGTCTCATATTGAAATGACTGTTGCAATAACTGGTCTGACTTGGTAAATGTTGCATTATCTCCTGTTACAACCCATTCTCTTAGAGCCTTGTCACTTTCAATCTCCATCAGTGTAGAAAGTCTGAATAAATGTAATGACTGTTTAAAATTTTCAGGCGGGTTTAGTTTGTCATATTGTGGAAGAATGTTTTGCATTATGGATATGCGGCTATCTGTCATATTGAGCATCTGGTCTTTTGAGATTTGTCCGTTTTTATATTGTACCAGATACATATCCAAATTCTGAGTTCCATTTTTTAGGTCTAGTTGAATCTGTGTAAGCTTGTCTTCAAACTCTTGATCTGTCAGTGTAGTTGATGGTGTTACTTTAGGAAGTGTTGGAATTTGTTTTGGAGTTTGCATAGGTGTTGGCTTTGGTACATGCATGTTTGTTGTTACAGGTAAAGGGTGGATTGTTTGAGGTACCAACAATATACTGACTATACCCACTATGGCAATTACGGCTATAATGCTGACTAGTTTTTCATCCACAGTGTCATGTCTTGTATTATAATCTTAAAGATTTTCAAGCCATATCGTTCAACTCAAAAGCTTTTGAGGAAATTGCTGAAGGGTTTAAAGGAAAACTTTTCTTTACTTTATCATTTCTCTGAGCTTTTCTGGAGAAGCATTCATTATTTCATCTTTGGTGTATAATCTGTTTAATTTCTTTTTGAGTAATACAATGCTCATTCCTCTTGGGATTTCTTTTCTCGAGGTCAAATAGCTGAAATAATGTTCTTTTTCTTCGTCTGTGCAAAATACGGTTTCATAGTTGTTTGATACCCAGACTTGATCAAATGATTCCTTGCTAATTATCATCATGCCCTAACTACGTCTAAGAATCTATAAGGAGTTGTGATACATTGTTCAGTAACAATGTTACTGGCTTGATTGCATTTTAGATACTACCTTGTTAAAGTCATTTATTGGAACAATCTTGACTGTGCTCATTGCAGATATTCCTACAGTTATGCACAACTGTTCTATGTCATGTGCGTTCTTTGCATCTAGGATTATTATCCATTGATGCTCAAGGACAGAGACGTAAAAACCGACTATTTTTAGTATGTTTAATTTTTTTTGATTTGCTTTGATTTTTCTTTGAACTTCCAGAAATATCTTTTTGCTGGTCTTATTATGTAAAGGGCATAATTCTGGACTATGTACTGCTAAAACTCCAAAAAGCAACTAGTATTTTTCCATGGTTATTTCTAATAAATCTTAAGGATACAATATACAAATTAGATCATATTTTCTTTTTCCCATTAGGAATTATTAGAATTAAGTGCGTCTATTTCTATACCGAAACCAAGTCTACGTGCTTCATTGTCTACATTATTTTCATGTACATGTGTAAATAGGCCGTTTATCAATCAAATCAGAAAAATTTTCTTCGACCAGTTAAAACCAGTTATTTTACGAACAAAAGATATTGCTAATCAAACGCCAATCCAGAAAGATCAATCTCAAACCCAGCTACTGGCGTTCTAAGTTTAAAGTTCTCCAAAACTTTACCATCAATCTCTCCAAGCGTTCCAAACTTTTTACCATATACCATAATACTTGCAGTTCTTCCATCAACGTACATCTTTTCCTTTTGTGGTACAGTATTACATGTCAAATCAAGTCCAGTCTTTAGCAATGACTGTAAGACAGATTTTATTTCTGTATAGTTGACATCTTTGTGTGCTGAAAGACAAGCCAGATGAATGCTTTCAACAATTGGCGAGTCTTTTTCAAATACAGTTCCAATCTCAAATATTTTCTGAGGATAGGATTCATGAATATTTCTTGATAAGACTTCAAGCATTCCAGGAAGTAGTATATCACGCAAAATAATATGCTCCTGACTTTTTGAATCTGCAACAGATATGATTTTTGAATCCTCCCTACCAGTCTTATCATATAGAATCTCTTTTCCAGTAAGCTCAAAGTTCATCACTTCCAAATACCCAAGGCCAATCATAGTTTGGCGTAAAGCTTCGAGTGTTTTTGTAATATCATTTCTCTCACCAGCTGAAACCGAACCAGGCATGGTAGGTACAAGATTTTGGATTCCATAACCTAAAGCTACTTCTTCTACCAAGTCCATCACTCCAAAGATATCTGTCCTATATCGTGGTATGGTACATACAATTTTTTTACCTCTCATCTTGGCATCAAGTCTGCTTTTTCTCAAAGATTTTACAATAACAGAGTTTGATATCTCAATCCCTAGAGTCTTGTTTACAAGCTCAGGCTCTAAAACTAGTTCTCGAGATTTTAGTACAGGAGTAGAATTTCCAGCTCCAGTTACTTTAACAGAATACAACTCAAATCCTGCAATCTGTAAAGTATTTGCAATAACTGCAAGCACACCTTCAGCAGCAATCTTATCAGTTGCAGTAACTTCTACTAGCAAATTGGTAGTCTTTGTATTCATCTCTGTTAGTTTTGCGTTAGATATAGGAGGAAGCGATATTGTTTTCCCATCGGAATCTATTATAATTGGAATTTTGGCATGTCCATCAAGTATATGCCGGTATTTTTTTCCAGTCTCTGTCTTGTCTAGAATCTCCTTTACAGTCATGGACAAATCCGATTCTAAAGGAACAAAGCTATGTTCACGTGTTACTGTTTTATACAATAAAGGAAATTTTATTTTTTCGAGATCATGTATACCAATAGATGCCTTCTTTCGTCTTCTACCCAGTCCATTATGAAGATCTTCTTGCATTGTAATAATTTGTCTTATAGTTTCATCGTCTAGCTTGCCATTTCTTGCCTCTATTGCTGTAACATATGATCTTACTTTGGATACAGACGGATCAGCCTTGATAGAATATTTTCCTTTTTTGATTTTCAACACAGGCATTCCGGTTTTAATTCCAAGTAATCCTTGAAGACCTGTTATGATACCATAATCAGTGGAATAGTCTGGTCTGTTTGGACTATACTCTACGTTGATGTGGTCAGTTGTCTCATCTTCAATATCCAGCCCAATGAACGGTAAAGTCTCAATTAGTTTTGTTTTAGGAATGCTTTTTCCAAGAATTTGTTTTACTCTGTTATAGTATAATGCGACTACTGGCATTTTGGTACACTCCTCAACCAGCCAAATTTATTTTCATATAACTCTCTTACATCTGTTAGACCATACCGCAGCATTGCGATTCTTTCAATTCCTCCACCCCATGCAAGTACTGGATTTTTGATTCCAAGCGGTTGTGTTACCTCTGGTCTGAATATACCCATTCCAAAGAGTTCCACCCACTTGCCAAGTTTTTCATTATATATCATGGACTGCAACGACGGCTCTGTATACGGGAAAAATGTCGGCCAGAATTTTATTTTCTTTATTCCCATTTTATGATAAAATTCAGTCTGCAGTCCCATTAAATCCCGTAGTGTGACATTTTTGCCAACTACAACTCCCTCTACTTGATGAAACTCTGCAAGATGCTTGTAGCTTAGTTTCTCATTTCTAAATACTCGTCCTATTGAAAATAATCTAGCTTCATCATGCTTTTTGTCAGCAAGTTCACGTATTGTAACACATGTAGTATGCGTTCGTAGGACTAGTCTTTTTGCCTCTTCACTTTGCCACTGATAATTCCAGCCCTTTTTGTGTGCGTCAGATACTTTTTTTATCTGGGAAAGGTTTGCGATATTTTTTGCCTTGATATCTTTGAGATAAAATGTATCTTGCATCTCTCTTGCAGGATGGTCTTGTGGTGTAAAGAGAGCATCAAAGTTCCAAAAACTACTCTGTACATTGTTTCCAATAATTTCAGAAAATCCAAGACTAACAAATATCTCTCTTACTTCATCTATGACATCTCGTAGAGGGTGGCTCTTTGCTGCAAATACTGTAGGAGCGGTAGCTTCAACATCTATTGCTCGAACAGATTTAGCTTCTGGTTCTGTAGAGGATGTCACTTCCACATCTGCTATAAATTCAATTGTATCCTGTACTGTCTTGGCAGATTCAATTCCCTTTTCAGTAAGACTAACTAATGCAGATTTTTTTGAACTAACAATAATAAACTCGGGTCTTTTTTTAAGCGATTCAACTACATCCTTGTCCAACTCATCTACAGAAACACCAGATGGGTTTTTTGATACAGTCTTGATAATCTTCTCCTCAGATGTAACATCATGATATCCTTTGAGCATAATTCTGTTTTCTACAATCTCAACCCATCCATTTTTCTTGGCATTTGCAATAGCCGGACCAAATTCATTTTGTAGTAAATTTTTAACGTCATTCATCTCACACGAGTATCCTTGCAATGACCTTAGATGGTTCACTAGTTGTCTCTCAGGAAAACCCTTCTCATGCGCTTCAGTTCCTCTTTTGCCAAGTGTTACAAAATTTTTCTCAGTTTCTATTACACTTGCTAAATTTTTGAACTTTAACCATTCAATTCCACGTCGCACCTGATCAATTGAAAGTTTTGAAATTTCACAAAGTTCTTCAGGAGACAAGTTTTGTTGTACAATCAAGGTCTTGAGAAGTTTTTGTTCAATCGGATGCAGAACTTGAGACATTATCACAAAAAGCCAAAAAGACTTTTTAAACCTTAACCTAACTAAACCATGAATGTCATCTGAAGAGTTTACCGTAACTCCTTGGAGCGTAGAAGGAGAGATTGACTATGATAAACTCATGGTAAAGTTTGGCACAGAAAAAATTTCACCCGAATTAGAGGCACGAATTGAAAAGATTACTGGAGAAGTTCATCCAATGCTAAAGCTGGGTTATTTCTTTAGCCACAGAGATTTGGATAAAATCATCACAGAATATGAAAAGGGAAACAAGTTTTACTTGTACACAGGAAGAGGTCCGTCTGGAAAGATCCACATGGGACACTTGCTACCCTGGATTTTCACAAAATATCTCCAAGAAAAGTTTGATGTTAAATTAATATTCCAATTAACTGATGATGAAAAGTTTCTCTACAGCGACCAAAAGTCAATGGAGGATGTTAAAAAATTCACTGAAGAGAACATTTTAGATATCATAGCAATAGGATTTGATCCAAAAAAGACCAAAATTCTAATTGATACCAAAGACATCAAGAGAATTTATCCTATAGCACTTGAAATAGCAAAGCGAATTACTTTTTCAACTGTAAAGGCAGTATTTGGATTTGAAAATTCTACAAATATTGGCATGATTGGATTTCCTCCAATTCAAGCAGCACCATGTTTTCTTCCATCAATAATAGAAGGCAAGCCAACTCAAGTTTTGATTCCCGCTGCAATAGACCAGGACCCATACTGGAGAGTTACAAGAGACATTGCAGAAAAGATGGGATACCCCAAGCCTGCGCAGATCCACTCCAAGTTCTTGCCAGGATTAGGAATGCAAGGAAAAATGTCATCATCAATTCCAGAGACTGCAATATTTACAACAGATGATGATAAAACAGTAGACAAGAAAATTAATAGTACTTTTACTGGGGGTCAGCCTACTGTTGAACTTCAGAAAAGTCTTGGAGCAAACTTTGCCATCTGTCCAGTGTTTTGGTATTTGAGATACTTTTTTGATACTGAAAAAAAGTCTGATGAAAGGGCAAGAAAGTGCAAGAGCGGAGGATTGCTTTGCGGAGAATGCAAGGGCAACCTAAAAGATGCAACAAAGCCATTTCTTAAAGAATTTCAAGATAGAAGAGAGAAAGCCAAAGATATAGTAGATAAATTCATGTTTGAATAAAAATGAAGAAAAACATAACCTGCGCAGACAGTTACGAGGCACAAAAACTCGCCAGCCTGATATACATCAAAGACGATAATGAAATTTTCATCAGTGGAATTTTAGAAATTATTGAAAACGAGATTGTTATATCTCTAAAGGATAAATCTGCACACAGTGTTTTATTCCGAGATAAAACACAAGCTGATGAATTTGCAGATTTTATCCAGTCTGTAATTGATGGCATAAACAAAATTATCAAGACCGAAGTTATCGAAGATATAATAGAAATAACTAAAGAATAGTTTTAGACTAGAGCCTTGTCCATTTCCTGAGTAACCAGTTCTTGTACTTTGAGAAAATACAATCTAGTGGTATACGGCATGGCATCCAGATTGTCTTCAATTGCCATCATCAGATATCGAACAGCTCGCTTTGAGATATCAAGATTAAATTTCAAATATAGTATAGGATCTTGCTTTACTCCAATCTTATCTACTAGCCACGGTGGTGCCATCTCTTTTGCCTCTGCTATTACTTTTTTGTACCAAAATGCAATATTCTGAGGATCAAGACCATCCTTTAGACCTATAATATCTGAGGACATTTTGCCCATCATCCTATCTGTGAGTTCTTTCAATGATATATCAGAAATTCTAGAGTTTTATGGAAACGACTCAAAGATTGAAAAGTTATTTGTCAATTTAGTATATTGCCATCAGAATCAATCTCAGACTTTTTGATTCTTGTCGTAGATATCCTAGTGCCGTCTTTTGCAAGTACTAGTGGAATTACTATTATCTCCACAGGCGGAGAGTTCTTGGCAGCTCTTAATTTATTCAACTCTATTCCCTTTGATGAGGTCTCATCACTTACAACTAACGCCTCGACCTCTTTTTCTAGCACAGCCGGTCCAAAATCACTTTCAAGTTTTGCTATATGATATTTAGAATTTGCAAAGTTTTCTCGTATTATATTTTCTAGCGTTTTGTATCGTTGGGAGTAGTCATTTTCAGGATCTTTACCTTTCTTTTTGGCAAACTCGTCACTAGTCAGACCGATTATTACTTTATCAGATATGGAAAACGCGCCTTTGAGAAGTTCCAGATGGCCTTTATGTACAATATCAAACGTACCTCCCATTGCAACAAGTTTGAATCTAGTCATGGAAACAATTTGTATTTACTATATTATCATCTAACAAGTACTAGATTAACTGATGGCACTGATGAAGACAGAGGAATATTACCATAATCCCACACATAGGTCTCTATAAAATACGAACCTGCTACATTTGGAGTCCAGTTTACAGAGACTTTTTGATTGTCAGAGCTAACAAGTACTCCCTCATATTTTCCTATGAATGCTGTTTGTCCACCAAAGTGTTTGACTTGAACATAATAGACAAACGATTGTGTTGAAGTGAGAAGATAATTTACGTTACTGGATATAGTTACTGGAGTATTTACCGGTATGGCACTAAACGATGTATCATTAGGACCAGTGACAGTTGTATTGCTTACTAGAACAGGCAATGAAACTTGAACAGCAGTTACAGGAGTTAGTTTTGATTGATAACTATCAGACTCTGCTACAATCATGTATGATTTTGCCTTGGGACTAGAATCTGATACAATACTGAATTGGGAATTTTGATTAATGCCAACATCAACCGGAGAAGAAACTCCAATGCCAACTATTCTTTGAAATGCATCATATGAAATTAAATAAAATATTGTATTGGTAGATTTTTGGGCCCCGTTGTTTGTTACAGTACCTGAAACAATCAAGCTGTTAGATACTTGAAGAGAACCAGGAGAGACAACTAGTGATAGTGGTCTGTCAGATGATGACTGGAAACCCGCAATTTTTACCTGGATTTGTGAAATGGAAGAATCTGCTTTAGTTGAAGACATTGAAAATGGAACCATTCCTCCAGGCTGGACTACCTGTAAAAGTGTCGAGCCAGTCTTGTATTCTATTTGGTTAGAGTTATCATCCATGAATGTAACACCAATAGTTACACGATTAACTGGAGAACTGAGATTATTTTGAACTTCGCCATATACTATAGTGGAACCATTAATTGCCTTGTGAGAGTAAACAGTTGCATCAAGTACTACAACTCCCAGATTTGTGGAAAGGGGAAGATTCTCCTGAGCCCAAACAAAGTTTGGTGTAAATAATGTTATAATCAACATACCAGAAAGAATTACATTTCTCATACCCACTTTTAATGATATTAAGGCATTAATCATATACTGCATTCATAATCTATACAACCTAGTATAGAAGGTTCTACTAACTTTCGTTAGGATCTCAAAATTATAAAAAGAAGATAAAAGATTTGGTTGATTTACTTGTGTTTCTTTGCGGTAATTACACACCAGTAAATGAATCCTGGAATTAATCCTACCATCAGTGGTATGTACACGCCCGCTTGACTCCAATCTTGCATATCTAAATTACCTAATCAACAAAAAAACAGAATAGTATTTAAATCCATCTTTAAGACGCCTAATTTTTGCCAGATCGCCCGTGGATATAATTACAATCATAGTTCCTTAAATAAAACTTGAGCGTGATTTTGAATTACATTTGGAAATTATAATTGAACCATGGAAGCAACTTGTCATTCATGAAGTACTGGAACAGAAATTTGAAGACTGGATTACACAGATTATAGCAGGTGCAAGGTCTGGCGGTGGTGGAATACCAACAATATTGTGGGCAGGAGGAATAGCATTTCATTTTGCGACATTTCCGGATACTGAAGCTATAGTGCAAGAGAAACTCAAAGGACGAATTCATTATTCATCGGTGACATTTGCCATCAAGGAAAAGTTTGACAAACAAATAATCCGTGAAGGAGGAACTGTTAATTTCTCAGATGTTTCCCACAATGAGATATTTAGTAGTTTAACAGAAAAATTAAAGACACAATCAAAGTTTCGTACCTAGTTCCTTCTTTCTAGATTTATGAAGAACCAATATCCCACCTACTACAATCAGTCCAAGACCTAGAGCCAGATAATATGGAGGAGGGTACGCAATGAAAAAGATGCCAGCTGTAATCATGCCAAGGTAAACAAGCATTGTCCGGTCAATATCAAAAGGCATTAACAATAGCCTCTTTTTTCCGTGCTATAAAGAATACTAATGTTTTTTATCATTTACTTGTCCTTATCTCAACTTCACTTCCTTCATAATTTACAATCATGCTAGTAAATGGATACTGTCCAAGGTTTTCATCTAAAACTCCGCCCCGGAATTTTTTGACCACAGTAGTGTTATAGTATAAATCTGAAAGTTGCTTTCCAGAGTTTAGATTTGATGTAAAGTGAAGATCTGAAATTAAAAGAACATGACTTGTGGGAGCAGGATAATACAATAAGGCTCTATAATCTGGTAAAACGTCACTGATGTGGTAAACGTACTGGAATACCCACGAGTAAATTGGGCTAGAGACAATTGTTATGTTGTTTGGATCATTTTCAATATTACTATTGTGAACATTTTGAAGAACATATGCTGCAGCGTCATACTGGCCTGATACATTTGAATTAATCAAGAAAAATGACATTGTCAATCCAAATATCCCTATACAGGATATTACAACATAAGGAGCAATATGCCGAAAATTTTCTTTTGCTTTTGCACAAAGATCTATGATGAATCTAGCTGCAGCAATACAGAGAACTGGCAAGACTGGAATCCAGTAAAAATACTGGGCATATCCTACAGAGGCAAGAAATACTAGAAACGGAACAAACCACAATAAAATTACAGAGTCTTTTTTTAGTATAGCATAAAGTATCCCAGCCAGTCCTAAAATTAGCAAGACAGGATCAAAGAAAAAGAAATTTTCCAATATGTTGACAAAATTATTATTTTGTCTATGTACTTGGGATATAATATCACCAATAAACAAGTGAGATTGATTGTCAGATAAACTCTGGATTGGCCAGATCATAGGAATCAAAATCACCGGAATCAACCACAGTCCCAACATTTTGCGATTCTTGGCACCCTGATACACCATGATTGCAATCAATGGAATCATGACAGCCATCGTCTCTTTTGTAAATAGTGCTATTCCAAGAAATATTCCAGAGAGTATGACAAGTAATTTTTTATTTTTAGAATCTTTTGCGTATATTGCAAATAAAATAGATGATAGCAAAAATGGCAATAAGATAGAATCTAGTAAAATTCTCCGCGTAAGCCAGGTAATTGGCATTACTGCAAACATGACAGATGCCAGCAGGGCGACATTTTTGGAATAACGTCTCTCGGATATTTTGTATATCAAAAAAGTATCAAAGATTGCAAGTATTCCCATCAATACACGCGGAACAAGGTAGAGCATCTGTATTGAATTTGCATCAGTTGTGGGATGGAGTGAATTTGGATATCCCGTTAAAGATAATATGCCTGCCAAGAATAGCTGCCCAAAGAAGGGATGATCATGAAAATAATCAATCTGTAGTCCACCTCCAGACATCAAATGCATTGCTCTGTACATGTAAACTCCCTCATCATAGAAGATATCTGGAAACCCAACTGGATTCCATAGATGTGTAAATGCAGCCAAGACCAAAGGTATTGCAATAAAGAGAATGGCGGTATTTTTTATGTTCATAAAAATGTCTTGTACATTTTCAGACTATACTATACATTAGCATATTGATGACATATGCAACAAAAAGATTTTCCAATTTTATTGATAAAAGAGTGGACTGGAGGGGATTTGAACCCCTGACCCCTCGCGTGCAAGGCGAGTATTCTACCGCTGAACTACCAGCCCATTGCATGATTTGAAAACCGCTTAGATTTTAATTGTTCCCTTTGTGTGGGCAAAGATTTTATTGATATTATCTTTCAAAATATTCATGGTACTACTAAAATCAGAGGTTGTCCTAAAAGCAGGAGACAAGGCTCCAGATTTTAATTTATTAGGAATTGATGACAAGAATCATTCTCTTTCTGAATACAAAGACTATAGCGCCAAGTTGATAATTTTCATGTGCAATCACTGTCCATATGTTCAAGCCAAAGTAGATGCATTAAATGAGATATATGAAAAATTCAAGGGAAAGATTGCCATGATTGGAATTAACAGTAATGACGCGGTAAAATATCCAGATGATAGTTTTAGCAGCATGAAAAAATTTGCAAAAGAGAAAGGTTTTGGATTTACGTATCTAGTTGATGAAACTCAAGAGGTTGCAAAAAAATATGGCGCAGTTTGTACTCCAGATCCGTTTCTTTTTGACAAGGAAGGAAGATTAGTTTTTCATGGTAGAATTGATAACGCAATGAAACCAGAAGACAAGCCCACAGAGAAAACAATGATTCAAAATATAGAGCAAGTTCTTTCTGCAAAGAAGATAGAGAAAGATTTTGACCCATCGATGGGTTGTTCAATAAAGTGGAAAAGCCAGCAGACTTAAATGACAGTCGGATAAAAAAAAATTTGGGCCGATAGCTCAGCTTGGCTGGAGCGTTCGACTGATAAAATTATTCAGATATCGAAAGGTCGTGGGTTCGAATCCCATTCGGCCCACTAGTTTTCAATCTAAAAATGATAGATTTCAATAAATAGGAACAACCCATTACACTTTTGTTGTCAATATTTAAGCTATCAATATATCTCTCAGACGAGGAAATAGCATAACATGGACAAAGACGAGTTGTGCAAAAAAATCCTCGAGTTAGAACCATTGATAAGATTTTCAGGTTTGATCAATACAAACGGTAGACTGATTGCAGGTGGAATGAAACCGGGGTTTGAGTCTTTAGAAGATGCAAGAGATGATGAAATGATGTACATGGAACTAGTTTTGAGGGCAAAGATGCGAAGGGAATTTGACAAAGTATTGGGTCCAGTAAAATTTGCAATGTCATACAGAGACAAGCTGATAATAATGAGTTTTCCAGTAAATGAGAATATACTTTTGATTTCAGTTGAAAAGGAAATTGATTTTTCCAAACTTCCATTCAAGATTTTAGAACTTATCAATCACTGATTTTGGTAACTTTCATACACAGTCTGGCACCACTGCAATAAAGTTTCCACATCAGCAGATACAAAATCAGCACTAGTCTTTGTTTTTTTTCCAATCCTAGTACACAGTGCAAGATGAATATTCTTTCCATATTTTCCCTTGCTTGCTTCGATGGCTTGAGTAAAGAATTTGATTTCAGCTTCCTTTGAAGCAAATACTACTATAATCATTATGCCATCGCGCTTGGGCCAGATTTTATTTAGAAATCTTTGCAAGTCTATATCAAACATTACATCAATTGCAGAAGACATGTCACCAAGCAGGGATACTTTCCATTTTTCAGTACGAAGTGCGCCAGAAGCGGCTTGTGCAACTAGAGCATTCTGATAATCACTAGACAAAATGACAATATTCTTTTTTTGATCCACCTCTTCTTCTGATAGACCAATCAGAGAGATTGAAGTTGATATTATTTCATCATAGAAATTCTTCTCTGATCTTCCCATCTTTCCACTATCATAGGAATTTTCAATTGATTCAATTGCTGGAATTATAACTTCACTTACTAATTTAGTAGGCGTGGCTCCAGAATGAAGCGACGTTCGAATTAGAGTATGTGCCTCTGGAGTTGATCCCGATAAGACATATTCCAGATACTTGTTTTTAACTTGGAAAAAATCTGCTGGAAAATTGAGTTTGTCGGCACCCTCTTCAATGAACCAAAGATTGACACTGCCCATATTTTTTTGTTTTATCAGGCCCTCACCTGCAAAAACTCTGAGATATTTTGACATTGTTACACGATTTACCTTGAGTTTTTCTGAAATCTCAACTCCTGTCAGCCCAGTCTTTGATTGACTAAGAGCATCAATTAGTTTTTCACGTATTTTTTCTGTACTATATTCTCGTACCACAAACTTTGTGTAATTTTCTGGTATATAGCATTAATAAAATCAGCAAAGGACCTGTGATGAAAAGGTCCCCGCTGACCGGTACTTTGGTATGGTCTGGTTGGTCCAAGTAGTGGTGTGGTATGTCGTATACTACAATCGCACTGTTTGTATTATATCAAAAAAGTAATTAAGAAAACCTCAGAATTCATACTAAACCCTTAATAGTTTGATCACAGAAATTTGGTTTTCAAACGTATCACGGGATATAAATCAAATTATATTTTGAATATTTTTTTAATTAAATTTTAAAATTATTTTAATTATAATATAATTAACATCTACAACACTGTACATCTCATTATATAATTAGTTGACATGGAGCTGACCTTTGGTTGGAATCTTTACAGCCAAAAGTATTAAATATTAGTACTTTAAAGTACGGTATAGATAAGTAATGCCAAAAGCAGGTTTTAAATCAATAACAATTTCAGAAGAAGTGTACAACAGATTCCACGATACATACAAGAAAAGTAAACACGACCTTGCAATGAAGGGTGTAAACAGTTTTGCAGGATACATTACTTTCATGATGGAAGACCTCATGCAGAAGGATGATACTTTTGCAAGATATGCTCCAAAACTTGAAAAGATTTCAGTTGATGATGACAGAGTTGTAGTAAAAGACAACATCAAAAATAGAATAGCTGAAGTTGCTGTCCAGAATAATGAGCTCTATTGTTTATTGTGTGAAGAGAAAAATTGTGTCCATGTTGGATTTGTATTTTCTCTTCCTGAGATTTATGAAGTTCTAAATGCTAGAGGAATAAAGCACCAAAGATAAAGAGGTGCAGGAGGTGGGATTTGAACCCACGAACCCCTAAGAGACGGGATCACCCATTTGTATGATCTTAAGTCCCGCGCGTCCAAAGGCCATCAGACCTACTTTGGCCAGGCTCGGCGACTCCTGCGTTTTATTAGCGAGATGTCGGAGAAATTAAACGTTTTATGAAAATTTTTTCTAAAACCAAGTAAGATTAATAAGGATTCACAAGAGCGAGCTTGTCATGCTTCGATAGCTCAGCCTGGTAGAGCGTTACCTTGGTAAGGTAAAGGTCGCGGGATCGAATCCCGTTCGAAGCTTGATGTTTTCTAATTATATCATGAAAGAATTGAGAAATAAAATGTCGTACCTTCCGCTTCTTTAGTGTCAAACCAAATTTTTCCACCAAGATGTTCAACAATTCCTTTACAGATAACCAACCCAAACCCACTACCGCCATATTTTCTCTTATATGTAATATCTACCTGATAGAATTTTTTAAAGACAAAATCTTTCTTTTTCTCCATTATTCCTATCCCATTGTCTTTTACATGAAACACCATAGAATCGCCCTCCTCCTTGGCACCTATCTCGATTCTTCCTTCCTTTGTAGGCACAAAATCAACTGCATTTTGTACTAGATTAAAAAAGACCTTACTTAACAGGGCTTTGTCACTTGTTATTGTTTTTTTGGTGCTAGAAGAATCTACAAACTCTATATTTTTGTCAGCCATCATAGGTTTACACAATTCAACAACTTGTTTCATCAAACCGTCAACATCAAATGATTCCTTTTTGAATTCCATGGTTTTGGTGTTGAGTTTTTGTACGTCGATTATGTCAATCATTAATTGATCCAACTTGGCTGCATTATCATGAATTTCAGTTATCGCCTCGACTTGTTTTGCAGTAATCTTTCCACGCGGAATCTCCTTTAGAAGCTGCTCAGAATATTTTAAAATTGGAGATATAGGAACTTGTGATTCTTTTGCAACCGTCATGTAAAATTCTGCTTTAGAAGAATCCATTTTTTGTAGTTCATCAATCTGGATTTTTTGTCTTTCATGTTCTTCCAGAACTTTATGAGCCTGATAAATTTCAGAGATATCTCTTATTGCGGTATTGCTTCCTATCAATTTTCCTTTATCATCATAGATATTATTGGCACTAAGTAGTCCAGGGAAAGTTGTCCCGTCTTTTCTTTTGAACCATATCTCAACATTCTCTACCCTATTAGATTTCTTCCAGGCTTCAAAGCATTTTTTCATATCATCCAAACTTTTTTCTGAAACATGATCAAAGAGAGATTTCCCAATGATATCTTCTCTTGATAATCCAAAATTTTTCACATATGCAGAATTACATTCTAGTATTACTCCAGAAGTATTTACTGTCCTTTGTGGAACAGGTGATCCTTCATAGATATTTTTGTATTTTGAATCTGCATGGGATGATGTTGTTTTTTGAGATATCACCTGATATGGTTGTGTTTGAAATGTTTTTCCCTGTCTCATACTAGACCATACAATAACACCTCCACTTGCAACACAACCTACTCCAAGAATGAATGCGTAAGTTGAGAAATGTCCTTGCACGTTTAATCCATAGGCTGCAATTAAGAGCCCAAAGATTGCCAACAACAGTCCACCAATATTTCCAAAACCGGCCATCTCTTATTTGCAAGCCTCCATCGATAGATTTTTGTTGCATAGATTTGACTGCAAAACATGTAACAGGAAATTGAATTTTATTATTGATGAATTATTTTTGATAATAATTCTAGTAACAACTAGCAGATTAACTTTTCATGGCATACAGATTATTGCATCTCTAGTAAAGAGATAATCATATCAAGCAACTCTTGAATTCTCTTCTTTACACCTTCTAGAACATGTTTGATCTCATCTTTTGAGATTCTTGCTTCATAAATTAAAATTTTTGAGATCTCATCCAAACCGTATTTGGATCTGAAGTTGTTAAATTTATCTAGAAACTTTGCTTCAACCACTATAGGATTGTTACTTTCCAATTCCCTAATTGGATGATATATTGTAGACTGTCCAAAAAGAGCAACTATTGTGGGGGACAGAGAGATCAAGTTCCCATAAAGATCATGAAACTTCCAGTCAGTCTTCCTATATGACGGAAGATTTTGGCACAGATCATCCATTGTCTTGCATTTTACCAAATAGCCATTAATCTCAAGGTCTATCCAGGTGTTTTGATCAGATATTCCAGCCATCTTACAGATACTCTTGCAGGTCTCCAAGATTCCATGCAAAGGCCTTGTTGATTCCAAGAGTTCTATGCTTGCAATTTTGGCAGCTTTTAGAGCCTGTTCTTTCTTACTTGAATCCAATTCTATCAAGACTGGAAAATTATCTTTGATTTTACTCTACTGGTTGTCTGGCATAATGACTATCCTTAGTAGTTTTTAATCAATAGTTCAGTATGACCAGTTCTATTTTTTGAAACAGAGTTGATGAATCTATTTGCGTTAATTTCCATAATACCATCGGAGAACTCTTGGAATAGATCTATAATTTCATCAGATTTTGAATTTGATAACAATACCTTGACGCCCTTTTTGTCAAGAGACTTGAATTTGTTATAGAGCCTCTTTTGGTCACTAAAATCAAAATCACTGTCTGTATAGCTTGTAAAACTTGCTGTAGAACTAACCGGTTGATAAGGTGGGTCTAGATAAACAAAATCTCCTTGTCCTACTCCTTTTAGGGCATCTTCAAAATCCTGACATTTTATTGATATGTCCTTTGATTGCAATATCTTGCTTACCTCAAAGAGATTTTCCTTGTTTACAATGTTTGGGTTTACATATCTTCCAACAGGGACATTGAATTTCCCTTTACTGTTTACTCGGTATAGTCCATTAAAGCAAGTCTTGTTGAGAAATATCAGTCTTGAAACTTTATCAATCTCATTTTTGGGATTGGCTTCTCGTATATTGTAATAATAACCGCTTTGATTTTTAGAATAATGTGCAGTATGATTTTCTAACGATGAAACAAGTTCCTTTACTTTATCTCTAATGGTAACATATGACAAGACCAAGTCAGAGTTTAGATCAGAGATGAACCACTTTGCTTTTCGCTCTTTTGCAGCCAAAGAAAAAAAGACTGCACCCCCGCCTAGAAACGGCTCAAAATATCTATCAAATTTAGTAGGAATATTTTCTGATATTACTGGCAATAGCTGTCTCTTTCCGCCTGCCCATTTGACAAACGGTCTTGGAGCAACAGAGATTACATGATATTGTTGTTTCAATATCAATTAATTGTTAAATTATATTTCCTTTAATTAGATAACAAAAGATCACACCTTGTGTAACTTTTTTTAATCAAAAATAAAGATCAAGATAGCTTAGTAGTACTAAAATAATAAAAGTAAAAGGAAAGGGAAGTTAGTCCCACTTAGACCAAGCTGCCATCCACCTGTAAGTCCATGTTGTTAGTTTGGTTCCTAACGCAGTCATTGTTACCGTTAATACGGCACTAGCGCCTGCACCCAAAGCTACGGGACTATCATAGAACTTACCTACTTGTGGTTCTATCGGTGTCATGTATGGAGGCAATGTGGTTCTCGGGTATTTGAAAGCAGTCTCAAGAGGATCATCTATTGTGATTAGATTGATCATGTTGAACAACGACATAGACATTCCACAGAGCACACCGCCTATAAGGATCAAAGAGTGTTTGTTTCTCTTTGTTGCCCAATATGCCAGATCCATCAATATTGCAGATGGAATCCATATCGGAACAACGATGAAGCTGTATGGGTATCCTAAGGAGAACCACGCACCTTTTGCAATCCACGTATACACCGTCATTATCAGTGCATAGTATGTTGCCGTTCCTGGTACACCAGTGAACGTAAGGTAATATGCTGCACCGACTGCGAGCATCAATGATTGTGATAGTGTAAATATCACATATGATGTCCATGCCCAATCAGTGTAGAATATGTAGTCTCCTGCGTTGATTACCAACAGGGTCGAGTTGACTGCTACCACTACTATGAATAAGTAGTGAGTACATCGTCTTAGCCAGACCATTGGATTGTATTCAGGAAGTGATGTATATAAAATTTTATCATGTGCGAGATCAGCAGAAATGATCTTAACTAAAGTTGAATCTTAATAATAAAAGAAAAGATGAAAAGGGAAATTTTCTAACCGAAGAAGAAGCAATCTGTAAGCAGTGTGGCGATTGCTACTGCTGCGATTATGCCAGCGATTGCACCATTGTATGTCTTTGCTTTTGATGTACCTTCAGTTACTACTTTAACACAGAACAAGTAACCTATTGCCTCGATAATTGTAAGGCAAGTCAATGCAAAGTGTGCGCTTGGCGGTGGATATGCCCAAGGATAGTAGACGCATGCGACTGCTATTCCAGCCCATGTTCCTCCCCATAATGCGAGGAAGAAGGCAGTAATAATTCCGAAGTGATCTTCTACACGTCGCCCTATCATCTTGCTTATGTCGGAACTTGAAGCTCCGCCACCAGTACCGAATCCTTTTGGTAAGGTCATTTGGATTTATTGACAGATGTATGCTTTTAAATCTTTTCCCAAGATGAGACATAACTTACGTTAATTTGATCGAGAAAAATAAAAGAGAAAAAAGCGCTTGTGCGCGTTTATGGGATTGATCTGCTGTACAATTTGCCCTCTAAGGCCATCTTGTACATTTCTGCAACATATGGGTTCTCACCTGGGGTTTCTGCTCCAAGTTCGACGAGTCGTGCATATACTCTTACTACATAGGCAAGTGCGCCCATGAAAGCAACGACGACACCCATGTTAAACATCCAGTGGTTTGGAACTGCAAAGATCTCCTCTACATACCAGAAGTGCCACATCTCATTAACACCAATGGTAAACATTGTTGCCAAGTAACCAAGGATAGTCATCTTAAGACCTGTGTTCATTGAGTTGTTTGGACCTCTCAGGATTGGTACCTTTCTATCATACATAGCTACCATTCCCCATCCTAATGGAAGAGCAATGAAGTGACTGTATAACCACCAGTGTGCTGGTGTGAAGGCACTGTCTCTGATTGATGTCTGGTGTAAAGATCCGTCTACGAAGTTATCAACCTCTACTGATGCTGCAATCGATCCCAATGCGATGATGATAAGCCAGATCTTCTTCAGTCTCTGGATTTCAACTTCTTTTGGAATTAGTGCGGGCATTTGTGCCATGGAGTAGTGAGTGGTTGATACTTATTTAAACCATAAGTTATAATTTCTGTAAAATATAGTATAATTCCTATATTTTTATGCCCAAAATAATATTAATAACACTTGAATCTATACCATAATATGATAATAATAATACAGATAAAATCATTCTATTCATGATTAACATGGATGCTATACACCATTACTATCGTCAGATGGATCAGGCAGGGCAAAATATATATCGTTGTAGTTTCTCATTTGGTTTAGTTCAATATGGTCGATAAGAAGTTTATTGTGGCTGCAATAAGTGTGATAGTAGCACTTGGAGCAGTTGGACCATCAATGGCACAAATGTTCCAACATGCTGAGGCACATGGTGTCCAGGCACAACTACAGAGTCGTTTCGTTAGAATAGATGGTGAGACTTGGTCAAAACAATCTGTTCACACCGGAGACACTCTGACAGTATCTGGAAAATTTGTAAGTCTTGTAAATAGAGACTTACGAGGATGGTACACCGTATACGGTGACTCACCAAACGCTGGTAATAGATGGGAAATTATGGCAAGAGATCCACCTGGTAACGTAATTACAATACCAGCAAACGGAGTGGTTCCATACAAGCTAACCATCATGGCACTTGAACCAGCAGTATATCACATGCACACACAGCTTAACATAGCAAGCATCGGTCCAGGTCTAGGTCCAGGACAAACAGTCGTGGTAACAGGCGATCCAATCGTAAAACCAATTCCATATGTCAATGTAGCCTATCAATCGATAGTCATTGCAGTAGGATATGCGGTTACTTTCGCAACAAGACCTTGGCAAGTGATTTAAAAACAATCACCCCCTCTCTTTTCATTTTCTTACTTTGATGTAGTGTAAACTATTTTTTTAGAACATAGACGGAGTTTTATTAAATTCCAAAGTCCACTTTCGCACAAAGTAAACAGGAATTAAAACAGATATTGGTAGTACAATCATCACTCCAAATGGCCACGATATATTCATCTGCAGTACCAAGTCTACAAAAAATATTATCACTTCAATTATGATACCATAGGTTAGTTTTCGTATTCTATAAAATGCAAATAACTGGGTCACAAATGTAGGTATGACTGCAAGTATCATCTGAGTCTTGAGAAATTTTTCTTGGGCATCATTTGATTCCATATTGTTGTAACTTGAGTTTATACAAATCTCTTGCAATTTTAGTGTAAGTACCTTAGAACCAGTTTTAGAACAAATTTGTAATGTTAATAGCACTCACTTGACATTATAACATCACGAAAAATAAGACAATAGAAATAATTGCATTATGTTTTGCCCTTGTACTTGTTACTACAATTCCTGCTTCATATGGTTATACTCTGAAAAACAATGAGTCAAGTAAATCATACATCATCTCCATCATAGGATGTCTGATAAACGAGTCTTGTTTTATTCCATGTCAAATAACCATTACAACAGGAGACACCATCACATGGATAAACAAGGATACAGTTAACCACATGATAATAGGCGGAAATGGACAAGGTGGTTCAGATGGACAGTTTTCAAGTTTTATCATGCCACAAAATGGAATATTTTCACATGTGTTTGATAGAAAAGGTGCGTTTACCTACTATGATAGTATGAATCCTTTAGCACAAGGTGTTGTAATAGTAGATTCTTCATTAAACTCAAATTTTGTCAAGCTTCAAGAGTCATACTTTACAGATTGGTGGTGTACTAGATAGAGACAGGTTTGTCTAGTATTCTATTTTAAGATCATCAAAAAGTGCATTAGTGTCTTTCTTAGTCCACAGTCCAACTTGTCCTTGCAAATAATTGTGATCATTTGCTCGTAGGATAACCTGACCATCAAGATATGCAGCTATTCCCTGCGAAGATACCAATGCTTTGAGGGTATGCCATTCCCCGGGAGTAATTGTGACGGTTTTTTCATAAATACATAATAAAAAGTCAGGAGTATTCTTGCATAAAGAGAGCCTGTTTTGGCCAGAATCTGCCATCAAAACAAAATAATGTTTCATGTCAATGAATCGAAGAATCATACCTGCAGACTTTGCATTTTCGCCTGATACAATTTTAAAACTCATGGTAACATTTTCAGTATCAACATTAGGCGAATTTGGAATTAATTGCAGATGATAGTCATTTGTATCATTAATCGGTAATTTTTCCAATACATTTGGTGGAGATGGTGCACTAGTGTCCGATATTATTACCCAAGAAGGTATTTGATCAGTAGATAGTGCAGCAAAGCCTTGGGGAATTGTTCCATTTTGATATGAATCAAAGTTCCATGTTACAGTATGTTTAAAGCCAGAATTAACTTGTGAGTTATAAAACGCATATGATATTCCAACCATTGTAATTATGGCAAATATTACCAAACGTTTCTTCTTACTAAATGGCGGTTTTTTTGATGACAAGAATATCTACAGGTAGAGTGCAAATCGTGATTGATATAAAGATACCATTATATGAAAATAAAAAATTAAAACATAAAAAAATAAAATTATCGTTTCTTTTCGCGTTTTCTTGGTTTGTTTTTACCTTTCCATTTGTCAAAGCCCCAGCGTGTGGCACCAAATGTTCCAAGTGTAAAGAAGAGTCCTCCTACCATTAGAAAGATGAAACTATGATCAACAAGATACCAAAAACCAAATCCAATTGCTGCACTAACAAATTGTAATGCAACAAAAACTAACCACTTGTCTGCCATTTACAAAGTTTGGTAAATTGACATCTATTTACTGTTTCTCAATTTAGAAAATAATAATCAATCAAGAGTGACTTGAACAAAACATAAAAATGAAAAAGGTGGGAATAGTTTACTCTGCGAATCCAGAGTATGCGTGTTCGCCTACTTGAGATATGTCCAATCCTACTTCTTCTTCTTTTGGTGTGACTCTAACTCCACCTGGCCAAATTGCATCTTGGATTCTCCAAATGATGTAAGTTATGCCAAATGACCAAGCTGCACCAAATCCTGCACCCATACAATTAATTACAAACTGCATTGGGTTTCCAAAGAAGAGACCATTGTGTCCAAATGGATTGATTCTGACTTCACTGAATGCACCTGTAAGTAATGCACCAACAACACCGCCCATTCCGTGTACACCCCAAGTATCCAGCGCATCATCTATTCTTGCCCTGTTCTTGATTAATACACAGTAGAAGCATACCGTTGCACATGCAAATCCTACTATTATGGATGCCCATGTTCCAATGAAACCAGAGGCTGGCGTGATTGCTACAAGTCCAGCTACAGCTCCGTTTACTGCACCTATGGCACTAGTCTTTCCTGTATGTGCCCAGCTTAAGAACATCCACCATATTGCTGCAACCGCAGTTGCAATGTTGGTGTTCTGGAATGCTTGTGTTTCAAGGAAACCAGCAAATCCTGCACTACCAGGGTTAAAACCAAACCATCCAAACCAAAGTAATGATGCACCCAAAATTATAAGCGGAATTGAGTGTGGTTCAAATGGTGCTTTACCATATCCTATTCTTCTTCCCAAGAACATTGCGGTAGCTAAACCTGCAAATCCTGAGGTGATGTGAATGACTGTTCCACCCGCAAAGTCTTCTGTACCGATCTTGGCTAACCAGCCCATCGCGGTACCCTGACTTGCAAGAGACCAGTTTGCATGTCCTACGAAATCATAGACGAATGTAGTCCACAATACAACGTGTATTAGAAATGCACTCATCTTTACTCTGTCAGCATAACCAGCTATGGCAAGTGACGGAGTGATGGCAGCAAACATCAGCTGGAACATCACATAGGCTAAGTGTGGAATAGTTGGAGCGTATACATCGGCTGGCGCATTGTGCGATACGTTATTCAAGCCTACCCAGTCAAGGTTTCCGATAAATCCAACGGGATCGGCAGAAGGACCAAACATTATCGAGTATCCAAAGACTACCCATTGAACACTGACAATTGCATAGACCATGAATGCCTGTAAAATTACTGTTAGAGAGTGCTTTCTTCTTGTAAGACCTCCATACAAGAATCCCACACCACCAGGAGTCATTATCATGACGAAGACTGCTGCTGCGTACATGAAGGTTGTATCTCCTGTGTCTATACATGGGGCATTACTTCCACCGAACGTTCCATTACCCGGAGGTATCATCGGCTGAGCACAGTGAAGCTCATTTGTCTTTTTAGGATCTGCAAGAGCTCCTAACGGACCAAATTGAGCGTGTGCATCCTGTATTGCCGCGAATCCGGATAACCCGACTAATAAGCCTGCGAGCACAAAAACTACCGGCCATTTGTGTTTTGTTACTATCTGAATTGGCGATTTAGAAATTGTCTCCAGCATCTTTCGATAGAGATGTTTCTCATCTATAAAAGGCATTTTATCCTAAAATATTTTTTTTATGATATTATACCATGTCGATCAATATTTTGTAAAAATTTTGGTATCATAGAATTTGAAAAAATTCTAAATAAAATTATTATACCACTTCCCAACTAAACCACGCATGACTGAAGCAGACATAACAATTTTCATTGCAACTGCAGTGACTCTTGTAATGACAATAGCAATTTACTTCGGTGAAAGAGCCCACAGGTATAATTTAGCAAAGAAAGGAAAAACTTGGGGAACCTACGGCATGAGATACGAAGGTCAAGGTCACGCCTAGAACAAATCCCTTTACCACATTTTTGCATCATCACCAGAATTAGATAGATTGATTTATTCATAAAATATGCTGAACGAATTATGAGAGAAAATCTCGAAGAAGAAGAGTACATCATTGCGTCACTTCCTCAGATTTGGGGAATAGCGTTAGGGTTAAGTGGTTTCTTTCATAAAAATAAAGAAGGAGTTCTTGTTCTTACAAACAGAAAGGTAATTTTTGTCCCACGTTACATATGGATAACTGGAAAAGAAAAGGTGAGATATTTTGCAGACGACAAGGCAAGCATAGGAAAGATGTCAGATTACAATGAATCAGATCTTGATGAGGATTTGACTGAGAATCCAAAATCTTGGATAATGCCATTAAATTCCATTATAGATGTCAGAAGCATAATAGCAAGAAATGTAAATTTCTTACGAATCACATTTACAGAAAAAGGAAAAGAGAAAAAATATGATTTTGGAATTTCAAAAACGGTAACAAATTACCCTTCTCGTCAACCTCTTGTTTTTAAAAATTTGGACTGGAGTCTATGGGTAGGTTTGATAGCATCAAAACTAAAAAAACCATGACTGTAGAACTATTTTTTCCCCTCAGCCTGTTTGAGTCTTTCTCGTGCCTGTAAAACGATAAAATCATCAACGATATCTTGATTTTTTAGAAATTGTACGTCAATCACCTTCTTTTTGAACTTGAATATCTCAAGTTCATATTTTTTGTTCTTGGGGGAATAGTTTGCAATTTGTAATGATGCAGACCCATTGTATTCTTCCATAAACTGTTGATAGTGATCCGACATTTTTAGTGATTTCAAGAAAACATTTGTTGTTTGCAATATACGAGATTGGCAGTACAGAACAAATTCATAGTTGGCATCTCCTTCAAAAAATCTCATTTTGATTTCATAGTCTGGCCAATATTTTATTATCTGATTCCACGCATTGACAAGTTTTCTTTTATTATCAAATATCAGGTATACAGTAGGTCGTACATCAAATACGTGATATCCCAAGCCTATAAAATCTTCAAACCACTCTATTTTTGAATCAGACATGTCAATTCCAAGAAGCAAGATTGTATTTAATGATTAGATTGCCAAGCAAAAGTTTCCAATAAGAAAAGTTAAGATGTTCAATTAATTCAGATTATTTTGAATAACATGGGAACAAGAAAGCGGATAAGCGAAATACTGAAGATGAATGAAGAGGAATTATACCAATATCTCAGACAAGAAGATAGTTCAATCCAATCAACTGACAAAATAGAGATGAAACCTTTTGAACATGGCATCAAGATTTTTTATTTCCACAAGGATTCTGAAAAACCCTACAAGACACGAGTTTTTCTAAATCCAGAAGAATCAGAATCTCTCAAATAATTTCAAAATTATCTTTTGGGTATTAGATTAAAAATTAAAATGAAAAAAGTTGTGATTATAGGAAGGGTTTTGGTTTGAGTTCACGCCACTTGCCACGAGCCCAGAATCCCCATTTCTGTTTGTCTTCATTTGCGTAGTAACATTTCTCATTATGAGGACATTCCATGCATTTTTCAGATGGTTCGATTGCCGGAGCAATATTGTTTGTCAGCAAGGTATTGAGAATTTTTGCTCTACGTTTTGTTTCGTTTAAGAGCTTCTCACTTTTTGGAACATTGAATTCCATTTCATTTCCTTCCCTATCAAAGTAGACAATCACGCCTTCTGGTTTGTCAAACATGAACAAATAGGAGTTCAGATGTATGAAATCTGCCGGATATGGCATTTCAGGTAATTTTTCTGAACCTCTAAAGAGCATCACTACTTCATCTTCAACTCTGTCAGCTCTACCGACAATCTTTACGTTAGAACCTGCATCGAGTTGACCATCAAGTGGTTTTTCCATGATGCTAAATGCGCTCTTTTTCATTATCTTTGACACCATCTGTTTGTGATTGCTTTCAGACGGATCCTTTCGATCAAGGTATGCATTTCTTAAACATCCGCTTACCTCATCTACTGTGATCTTTCCTTCATCAGCTACTTGTGGATTAATTGCTGCAAAGACTTGCTCAATGACATCGTAAACATCTACTCGCGGTGGTGAATCAGATGCTGCACGATAGTTTTCAATTCCTTCCTTAATTTTGTCTTGAACTTTTCCAATGATTTTTGCTTTTTTGTAGCTAGCTTTGGATTCTGTCATTCTTTTGAGAAATGGGATTTCATCTATAAAAGGTATTTTATCCTAAAACAGTTATTTTATGATAATATTCTGCATTTTGGAATATTTTAAGCAATGATTTTAATAAAAGCATTTCATATGTGCAATGAATCATGACCATGAAAAAAATCGAGGCTATAATTCCAGAAGAGAAATTGGATTCCGTCTTCTATGCTCTGGTAGAACTTGACATTGGAGGATTTACGTATTTTAATGTCAAGGGTAGAGGTCAAAGAAAAAGAGAAATGGTTTCATCTGGTAGAGGAGGACGTGTAGAAGCTACACACAATGTGAATGCTATCATCATTACAGTTGTAAATGAGAGTAAGGTGGAAGCAGTAGTGAACGCAATAACTTCTCATGCAGGTACTGGTCAGGCTGGAGAAGGAAAGATCTTCATCTATGATGTAGCAGATGCTGTAGATGTAGGAACCAAAAAACGCGGCGAATCCTCACTCTAAATTTCTTTTATATATTTTAATTATTTAAAAAATAATATCTTAATCTATATAACTCTAGAAAGGACATCAAAGTCATGTTCTGGCCTGGAATGGGAGATCCGTCAAAACGTAAAAAAACGATCAAGTTTCTTGCAATTTCAGCCGCTGTAGGAATAGCAGTTGTCTTGATTAGCACTACAGCCATTTCACAGATAAAATCACAAGATCCTCTTTATCACAAATGTCTCAATGGACTAAATATCCAATATCATGTATCGGCCTCGCTAGAAGTTCTAGTTGATGGTAAAAAATGGATAAGACCAATTAGTACTATGGCGATTCCAGCAAATTGTCAAAGATCCATGGTTTTTACAGATGATGGAACAATTACTGGTACGTGGGTAAACGAATATCCATTTGAGGTAGGCCAATTCCTATGGTTATCAGGTTTTCCTTTACGGGATATGGATGAGATCAAATCAAAGATATACGAAAATGACGCAGAATCATCTCAATTTATTCATGCAATAGTTCATGACGGATCTCATTACAGAGCAGAATTTGTCACAAAGAATGCCGGAGCCCCAACATTTACGCCTCCAAGTAACTATACAAAATAAAATTAGACCAAGTAAAATTATTCAAAATGATATAATAGAGATTA
>Ga0209517_10001154_pt1 | contig 41288 bp, 50 predicted proteins | sample PeaSoiMetSII2010_FD_187695 | JGI IMG/M metagenome (GOLD analysis project Ga0209517, IMG submission 187695) | Peat soil microbial communities from Weissenstadt, Germany - SII-2010 (SPAdes) (version 2) | ecosystem: Environmental > Terrestrial > Soil > Wetlands > Peat | place: Germany...
GTCGATTTCGTCTCGTCCGAGCAGTTCGGCGTCGTAGCTGAAATCACGCAGGAACCAGTTGAGCTTCCACAGCGCTCGCGGCGTGCAGTAGAGGCGGCCAGCAAAGGAGTGTCCGGCGAGTTCTTTGGGCTCGAGGACCGAGAAGCGGAGCAGATAGAAGGGCTTGCGCGAGTCCCAGCGATGGTAGGCTCTCTCGACCCGAACCAGGAGCAGACCATCGCGAACCTGGCTCGCCGCGGATTGGTCGGCCTCGTGTAAGCCCTGGATGCGGCGTCTCATGCGGCACCTTCCTTCTGGCCGAGATAGCTATTGAGCTGGCAGAGGAGGGCATTGCGATCACTCTGCGCCCACTCCGCGAGGTGGGCGACGAAGTTCTCGACCTGCTCGCGGGTGGCTTCGCGCAGGGACTTCACGCCACAGAAATCGGTGGCGTAGGACTTGACCAGGGTGGCGTCGAGCTGATGCTGGCGAATCAGTTGGCAGAGACGATCGCGGACGGTGCGGCCACCGTAGTTTCCGTTGCCATTAGCGGGCTGTGGAGGGAGCTTTCTGGAGTCGCGGGTCGAGTCGGATTGCCCAGAGAACGATCCAATCTCCTCGGCCGAGCAGATGCCGATGCCGTAGGCTTTGCGCAGGGCACGGTTGACGGCGCGAGTTTCGGCAACGCGCATCTCGGCGCCGTGGACGAGTGGGGAGACGTTCGAGGGATCGGCGTCACCGAAACCGACAAATCCCTCGGATTTTCCAGGACGGAAAACTGTGGCTTTGAAGGTCCAACGACCATTCGATAGATCGCAAAAATTGGGAACTATCTCAACATGGATACCGGAACAACCACGCCGAGATGACAACCGCAGCAGCCCAGAGTGCGTAACATACCAGCGCCCATCCAAGCAGATAATGTCACCCCTACCAACCGAGAGACCGTCGGTGGATGTGAGGCCTTGCAGCGAGGCCAAGAGGGGCCGTGAAAGCCTGCCCCAAATATGCTCCGCTAATCGTTTGTTGAGTCGAAACGCCTGCGACGTTCGTTTCATACGTTACTCTCCAATTGACCAAATGGCCGAGCAGGTTTTAAGGTGTGACGTCATACTAACGCTATAATTGTAACGCTACTATAGCGCCACAGTCAAGCGGCGATTATTTGAATCGTTTCGAGGGATTGGTCCCGCGGGCTTCCTTCAGGGCAGCGGAGGCGATGAATGAACTCAGACTGACGCCCTGAGAGGCTGCGGCGGTGGAAATTTCCTGTTGCTCGCTCTCGGTGTAGTAGGAGGTGATCCTTTTCCTGACGGAGCTTGTTAATCTCCGGCGGCGCAGGATTTCTTTCTTCCGCATGACTGCATCTTAACTCCGCTTCAGCTCCGGCTTGTTTAAAAAATGAGAACTATCTAATAAGGTTTATCCCGCCCCCTAAGGGCGAGTGGTTTCTTTGAGGGCTTCTTGCCCACTGTCGGACTCGACCCGTGAGATTGTGGCCGACAAAACGAAAAGGCGCCCCAGACTCCGGTTAAGGGTCGCGGGACGCCCGTTGAACAGCCGTCCCCCGGTTGCTCGATTTCAAAATAAGGGGAGACGTAGACCTCGTCCTTGCCCGATTAGTCAGACTGGTAAGCGATCCACCGCTTTTCCCGAGCCCGTTGGGCGGCTGCAGATTTCTGTGGCTGGCGGCACACAACCGCGATGGCGGCGAGATGGGAAGGAACTCTCTTACCTCGCCCCCGACGGGAAACTTGATGGCGCTGAACTGAAGGAGGCGCAAGCCTTACCACAGCCGACTACGCTACGCCCTCTGTTCGAGACGAAGGCTTGTTCCCGGAACCTTTGACAGCTTCGATGTTACGCCCGATGGGAAAGAGTTCCTTGTGAACGTAGTCGCGCCCGAGGAAACGCCCTCGCACCTCAGCCTGGTGCGAAACTGGACCGCGGAGTTGAAAAAAACAGCTTTCCAAACTGCAGCCTGAGTGGTTGATTGAATCTTCGCGTGCAAGGAGTTGGAAGTTCCGTTCGTCCTTGGCAACGATTCTGGACGGCGGACGGGCAACACGGAAGTTATTTCGGACCATAGGTCGGGCTTCTGGAAAATAAAGCAGAGCCTTACATGGGGATTGGCAACCAATTCTGGATAGCACTATAGCGAGTAACGCTTGCTTTGATCCGATTGCCTCAATTCCTTCCGACCATTTGACAATGATCGGCGTCCGAAAGCGAATCCACTTCTGGCGCGACTCATGTGACACTGAAGCGACATCCAACTGAAATAACGGAACCATTTTTCTGACATGGGCATCCAATCATTCAGAACATAGGGCAGCCTCCTATGGATCTCCTGCCGGCCCGAGTGGAGATCGTGACCGACCACGCAACAGGTCTCTTCCCTAGTGTCCCAGCAGGAAACACTTACAGCTTTTTCTTGGGCCACAGAGGTGGCGGGAAGGACGAGCCGCTGGATGGCGGTGCCCCCTCCCCATGATGGGGAAGCCATCAAGGCATACGGCTTCCACCATGGCTAAAATCCCAATAAAGATGGCTTGAGATAGCTTAAGCGGTCACCCGACTCGAACGCCATGGCAAGCCATACCGACCAGATGTTTGACGGACAAAACGAAAGCGCCCCAGACTCCGGTGTGAGTCGCGGAGCGCCCGTTGAACAGCCCTCCCCCAGGGCTGCTCTAGCATCGATTTCAGAATAGAATCGATCGCCCGGCTTGTGAATTGGCTCGCCGGGTCAGGCGGCACGATTGGGTCATGGACGACACTTCGGTATTGGCACTGAGTGGGGCAGACCGCGGACAAAAATCATCCGCGATTTCTTGCTGATCCCTCGATACAGGTTTTGTTAGAAGCTCTAAGAGAATTCGCTGGGGCGTGTCTGGGCAATGGGACCTAGTCGCAATCCGGCGGCATGGCCATGATTTCCGCGTTCGAATCGCATGGCGGCTTCTTCTTGGCGGGCTCCAGCAGGGCGGGCCGGCTGTAACGCAGGATCCACAGACCCTGGTTGTTGGTGACGTAAATCAGGCCGTGGCCGCCGTCGGGCAGAAGACTGGTGACCCCGTCAAACTCCTGAATGGTTTTAGGATTGCGTGGGTCACTGAGATCCAGAATGCGGACCGTCTCGGTGGGATGGTTGCTGCTGGTGAGGGTCTCCGATGTTTTCTCCGGCGCCTGTGCGATGGCCACATCCGGGCTCACCATCTGCACGTTGCCGGCGGTAGCCTGGTTCGGCGCCGCGGTTCGCTTCAGCAGGTTGGGCTTCTCGGGCTTGGTGACGTCCACGACCATGTAGCCCTGCTTGGACGCCTGTTGCACGTAAAGATAATGCTTTCCCTCTTCTCTCTGCAAGAACATCTGACTTCCCGTGGCGAGCGGAAGCGGAAGATGAGCGATAACCGTTGCGGGCACGTCGGTCGGCTTCTTGGGAGGCTCGTCTTTGGCTGACGCAAGAGCTGTCAGAAGCACAGTCACGATGCCAACCGGAAGGACGGTTCCGCGCAAGCTCTTCATAGCAATTCCCCCCACATCAAACCACGCGACCAGTTTCTTAAACAATAATACACGTCCGAACTGTGGCCAGTAGAGATTCTCTGCCAAGAGCGCAGCCCGGGCGATTTCCATCGCCCAGGCTTCCTCAATCTAGTTCTCGCCGCCTCACTGTTGTGCGTAGACGCCGATACAGCCGTTGCTGCTTTGTGAGGTGCATATCCCGCCAGCCTGCAACGGCACAAAGACGTGGTTGTTGCTCGAATCCACCGCGATACTGTGTGAATTCGAGTTAGTCGTAACGTTTTGCAGCCACTGGTTCGTGCCGGCGTCGATCACGCCCATCACCGGGCCGTTAGGCATATCGCGCGCCGCCAGGTAATACTTGTTGTCGCCAGGGTTGTACCAGGTCTCATCAACACCGCCGACGGTGGTGATCTCGGTGATGATCTTGCCCGTGGTACCGTTGATGACGTACATGTTTGGCGGGAAGGCCTCGCCATCGTGGTCCGCACAGCCGACCAGGAAATTGTCTCCCGGCCCCTGAACAATACTTGTGGGCATGCAATTCGGCATCACGAAGCTGTTGACCACCACCGGCCCGTTCGGATTCCCGAGCCGAGGATCGATTTCATCGATGCTGCCGATGTTGGTGATTCCGATGGAATTTTCATTCGCCTGCAGCAAGTGGCCAGTGTTGGGATTCCAGGCCTCTCCTCCTAATCCGGCTGGGGCAATGGCGCCGAGGCAAGTTGAACCGGGACTTGCTTGGTTACAAAACGCTCCTGTAGTTTGATCAACCACCGGCCCGTGATGACAGGGGATCGTGTAGGACGTACCACTCGGCGTGGTCCCAATACCGAAAAGGCCCAGCGGACCGTCCGCAGCGGCCGATCCGGAAACGCCACTAAACACGTGCGGATTGGAGGGATCCGGACAAGGGAACGTGCCGCCCGCGGTATCGACCGGAGTATTGGGATTCAAGCCGACTCCCGTCGCGCCCGCGCCGTCGTAATAGATCTGGCCAATGATGCAGCTTGGAGGATTAAACGACGTCCCAACATTTCCCGGATCCAACGTCGGGGATGGTTGCGGGATACCGGTGCCTGATCCCTGAAGGGGGTAAGTGGCGGCAGTATACCCGACCGGATAGGGACCATAAGCCAGCGTCTGGTCAATCGGCAAGCAATGCTGCTGCTGGGGAGTACCGGTTTTGCCCACGATGTGAGACATGTCAATAAACGTGACAAATGGCAATCCCGGATCGCCATTGATGATCGCGAGAACCTGATGGACGGGGTCATAGGCCATTTCGTCGGCGCGGTCATCTCCGCAATCAGCAGCCGAGCCGGCTTCGCCGTTCCACGAGGAGACGCAACCTGAGATGCCCTGCGGTCCGTCGTAGTCCGCGGAGACGCCAGTGGGGATCGTGGCCAACACGGTCGGCGGCGTGGGCGGATTCTTAGTCAGATCCATGGTGCTTATGTCGAACACCACAACGCTGGAGCTCCCATTGGCAGTAAACAGGATTTTCCCGTCCGGAGTCATCTCCTCGCCATCCGGGCCGGACATCGGATTCACGCCATTGGCGCGCGAGGCGCAGCACTGCGCGCCGGGGAATCCTCCAAAGTGATGGTTGGCGCCAAACCCCGTTATCAGATGGAACGTCGGGCCTGCAGGCGTAGCCCCGGACAAATCTGTTCGACATCCGAACCGGGTGAAATTGCCAAACACATCTACGATGGGCGGAATGACATCGTTGCCCGCCGCGTCCGTTGCGCACGGACTGGCCTGATCGCCCGCTCCCGACACCGCGTTCGACCCTTGAATCGCATTGACGGCAACGTTGTTGACGGTATCGAACACCACCACCGCCAATCCGATCCGGTCCGAAGTGTAGCCGAGGTGCGTGGGCGTATTCACCCAGGTGATGTCGAACGAGTTGAATGGTCCGCCGGGTTCGCCGGTTGGATTGTGCTCCGGCACCGTGATGTTGACGATGTCGGCGTAGCCGTCGGCTTTCGTCGTGCCGCACACGGGACAGTTCGCCACGCTCCCGCAGCCGGTCGCGATCACAAACAACGCGGTGAGAAGAATAGTCAGTAGAATTCTGGATCTCATCGAATCTCCTCCTAACAATTTCCCTTTGGACCAAGGCTGCTGCCAGCCCGGCGTCTAACCAACTGCGGCTAAACTCACGACCGTGCCAGGCCTAGAACCGGAACTGCAGTTCCTGCATCAGCACGGTGAAATCCTGCGGCTCCTGCCCGGTGGTGCTGGGCTGCTTCAGCCGGTCAATATTGACGTTGAACTGATACTTGATCCAATAGTTCATATACCAGTTGAAGCCGAACGTGAACTGGTCGGTATGGTAGTCATACTGACTGACATAACCGGGGGTGTAAAAGTTCAGGAAGTTGGCCGCCGGCGCATTCGCTTGGACGCCGGAATACCGAACGCCGATTTCCCATGCTCCCCATCCCCGTCCGGTGCCGCCCGGCGTGTCCGGCCCGAACAATGGGTGCTTGACGCGAGGGGTGCCGTTCTCCGGGCGCTTTTCGCCAGTGATCAGATACGTGGTCGCAAGATTCCACCCCTTCGCCCCAATTCCCGGCAGAGTGAGGAATCCCAGACCGCCCACCTGCTCGGAGCCGACGCCATCGCGCTGCTGTTGCATCTGCACGTACTCACCCCGCAGAGCGTAAGCGCCCTTGAGGTAGGTGAACTCACCCTCGTAGCGCTCAACCGGCCCGTTGATCCGAAGCTGCGGGAAGAATGTATAAGCCACATCGGGCAGGATCCCGCTGAAGCTCAGGTCATTGGAAAGCCCGCGCGAACGGCTGTGGGCAATCGATCCGCCAAATGCCAGTTGCTTCAACCAATCGTTCTTCGTCTTCCGCCAGGGATAGAATCGCAGCCGGCCCACGAACTCCGGCTCGTTGGTTGCGTTAAGTGCAACGCCGTTGCGGCCGTTGAAAGCACCCGCCCAGTACTGCACCACGCCCCCGTCGATGTCTCCGTGAAGCGTGATGCCCGGGCAACGATAGGCCGTTCCGGCGCAGGGATACAGCAGCGACTGCAACCCGCGTTCGACGAAATCCAGGTTGGTCGCGCCAATACCGGTTTCCTGGGCGAAAGGCTCTTTGAACTGGCCTGCCTGGAACTGGAACTCGGGCTTGATTCTGACGTTGAGATACACGTCACGAACGATCGCGCCGGTTGTCGCATTGGCATCGGTCAACAGGGCGAAGTCGAAGTGCGAACCGTAGTTGCCCTGGAATCCGAAGCGGGCGCGCCGGATGACAAAAGTATCTGCGGGGGCGCCGTCGCCCTTGTAAGCACGATAGTCATTGTCCACGTAGCCGTAAGGGCTGATGCTGAATTGTCCGTCGGGGCTGCGGATGAAGAAGTGTTCTCCGTTCCATCCGGCGGTCAGGGGCGCGTCCTTCTTGGGGGCAGCCGGCTGGGCCTGGTCAATCGAGGCTTCGATTGGTTCGGGCTGCACCAGGACAGTGTTTACCAGCCGGGCACCATCCGCGCCGGCCCCGTCCGCGGGTGCGCCGGGTTGGGCAGAGATGGTTGCCGAAGTCGGCTCGATTTTCGCCGCTCCGTTGTCGGCTGTCTTGCCCGCCGCCAACTGCTGGACGACGGCCTTCAATTCCTCAATTGTCTTGCGCTGCTCACTCACTTCCTTCCGCAGTTCATCAACCTCTGCCTTGCTTGCGCCCGCAGATGCCGACGCGCCAGTTTTGTCGGCAGGCGCTTGCGTTTGAGCCAGCAAACTCGAGGTGAGGAAGAACATCAGAAGGACAACGTAAGCCGTTAGCGTGCGCATAGTTTCCTCTCGACAAATGAATTGGCAGACAGCCAGCCGCAATCCCAACACGCAGTGCGAAGCTTCGCATTGCCTGCTGCCCAGGGCGACCAATCAGCAAAAAACGCTCAACCAACCGAAAGATGATGACGACCCAACAAGGTATGAAAAGCGGACCACTTGTAACCGCGCCGGTGTAACATACTATCGACGTGATAGTCAAGTAATCTTTTCGGGATTATGCCTTTGACGTACCCAAACGCGAAGAACGCTGAAAACAAAGTGGAATCTCAGCCTACAGATTTACTGCCAATCGTCACCCCGTCTTCTTTCCGGGTATGGGGCCATCATCTAGGCCAGTGGCTACGCCAAGAGTTGCGGCAGTTGATTGATACACCCGCCAAGCCTTGTGTATCCACTCGGCGAGTTGCTCCGGCGTCTCCTCAAACGCATAGCGATGATAAGCCTCCAGATCGTCTGGCTGGAGAACGCCGCTAGCCTTTAACGCCTCGAATGGAACATTGAATTTGAGGTTCTGTTTTGCATAGAGCATCAACATGAGCGAGTGTTCTTGTGGGGTCATCATGGTGGCGCGAATTATACGCCCACCGACTAAGTTCAACGAAAGGGCCATTTAAGCCATGAAGGGAACCATCGTCGCCATTGCGCGGGCGGGCGTTTCAGTTCAGCTATGTCAAGATAGTGCGAAGACGTGCTCCCACAACGCGGGCATTGAACCGTTAATCGTAATGCGCCTTGATTCTGATGAACTGTTTCTTCTCGGGGAATGCTCAGAATGTCAATCCCTTCAATCTTTTCGCTGCACTCGGGACACTGGAGAACAATCTTGTGAAGCGGCACGGCGATAGACATTATAAGCCGGGAGGCGCGGGCTAGTATTGTCGGCGGTCAGCAATTATGAAGACAAATAGCAGCCACGCCACAAAGCACACGGCAGCGGCAGCCAAAATCGCCCAGAATACGCCCCAATTAAACTCCTCCCAAGGCCAAGCCAAGAGAAGACAGGTCGCCGTGTTCATTTTTCCCCAATCTCCTCGGTGTTCAGCATGATTGCTTCGGTATTGCCTTTAATATCCCACAGCGCGTTCAGGCAATCAGTTATGCTGCTGGCACACGCGCACAGTGCGACAAAGCACAACCCGAAGCCGACTATCATCACGCCAAGAATGAGCAAATTGTGATTGGTATTAACCCAACCGGTAAAGTCATCCATCACAACCTCCAAAAATGTGGGCTACTTACCGCGCTTCTTGGCTGTTCCCTTTTCCAGTGGCTTTACCTTGAGCACTGCCCGCATCACTTCCCTAAATGGCAGCGGGATATGCGGGATTGGCTTGGAGTTGGTGATACGTTTCTGATTATCTCGTTGGTTGGTCGCCATTCAATTGCCTCAAGATGAATGGTACCACTTGCTCAACCAGTGCCGCGCTGCGCTGCTGGAACGGTCGCAGTTCGTCTTGTGTGTATTTCCTCAAGCCATCCCTTCTCAGCACCGCAACGTCTATCGGTTCCTTCACGAGATGTGAATACCTAGCTGTTAGGCTGACACAAAAATGGGCTAACTGGATTCTCTGACTAGTATTCATGTTTTCATCGTGGAGATTGCGGAAAAACTCGCACAAAGTTCCCAGTCCAATTGAGGCCCATCGTGGGCCTTGGCGGTCAATTCCGCCATCGGGTAATTTCAGGATATACACATCCGAATCATCATCGGCGAAGCCAGCCAGCATCATCGAGGTTTCATTGTGCTTTCTCTTTGGGAAGTCGAGTGCTTGGTAGGCCGCCTTTGCGGCAATGTAGAACTCATTTGCGGCGACCTCGATGTTTGGGTTTACCTGGAAGCCATTTGCGGTTAAATAAGTATAAAGATCGTATCCGGCGTTTGTGCCAGAAGCCCCGAATAAATGAGGCCCGAGTGTCTTTATCTTGTGACAGGTAGTTCCCCATGCCGAGGAGCCATCCAGTTCAAGCGTATCTGCCGCCATCACGATTTCATCTGCATTTAGCAGCGATAGCACAAGTGTCACCTGATTATGTTCCTCGTCATAGTACGGAAATGGGCCGCATAGCATCTGGAAACAACACTCCTGTATGATTTGAGTGTTGGCCCCGATGTGGCCCGCAAAGTGAGTTAAGAAGCCCGGCCCGCCGCCGGGTTTTTTATTGCACCCGCCCGATGGAATCCTTCAGCATCAACCGTTTCCCGCTGGCACCCTTCATCGCCAGCAGTGTTCTGTCGCCATCCTTTTCCTTGCGGGAGTTGTAGCGGAAATCAAACTCGCTCAGGTAGCGGCGCAAGTGCTGCTTGCCTACGTGGTGGTACACGCCATTGATGCCGCGTTTCAGTGTGGCAAAATACCCTTCCACGCTGTTCGTGGTAATGACCGCGCCGTTCTCGTGCCGAACATATTCTTTCGCTGCATGGTTGACTTGGTCGTGCTTGCGGGCCATTAACGCACCCATGAGAACCGTAGAGCTATCGGTGATTACGTGGGCATCTTCCGCAATCATTTGGTCAACAACGGGCTTCAGGTTCTCTGCGGTTACGCGCTGGACGTGTGTAGATTGCACGCGACCCCCGCGCTGCAAAACGGAAACAACCGCCTGCTTGCCAGCGAACGGGCCGGGCCGGTCTTGGCCCCGCTGTCCGGGCCGCACTTGGGTAGACTGCGAATAGCGCCGCTTCCCGCCCACATAGGTTTCATCCACTTCGATTACGCCAGAGAGCATCGACCGCAACGGTTCTTGGCTCATTGAATGACGAATCCTGTGAGCCATGAACCATGCACTCCTGTAAGTGACTTTGAGCATCCGGTGTAGTTGGTGAGCAGACATTCCTTTTTTGCTGGCACAGAGTAGGTGGTAGGCCAGAAGCCACTTATTCAGCGGGATATGGCTATCCTCGAAAATCGTGCCGACCGTGACCGTGAATGGCTTCCGGCACCCGGCGCATTTGTACAGACCCTTGCGCGTGCTCTCGCCCTGTAGTTTATAGACGTTGCCAATCTCGCCACAATGCGGGCACGCGGGGCCATCGGGCCAGCGCAACTTCTCCAGAAATTCCCGCGCTTTGTCCTCATCGCTGAAGTGTTGGGCCAGCGTAATCAGGTTGAGTTCGTTCGTTTCCACTTGTTTTTCCTTCCGTAAGTTATCCACCATTAAATCAATGGCCAAAAACGTTATTTCTGAGCTTTCCGAGGAAGACGCTGCAATTGTTTTAGCGTTTCAGCGAGTAGCTTCTGCCGTGCATCGTGAGAGGTTGTTAATGCGTCGTATTTCAAATTCGTACCGTTGCAATCAGCGCCGCGTGGGTCTGCATCGCAGTCATGTAAGCCTGATAGGCGTTCCCTTCGGCGTCCTGCAACACCTTAATCAGTGATTCCAGAACCTTTTTGGTTGCTGTATCCATCGCCGCTCCCCTTCCATAGTCAAATCCTACGCGATGGCGTTGGGTATGTCAAGGGCATAATTCAGAATCTTTTGTAGGTTAGCTGCTTTCATTTGAAATTTGCCCACAAATTATGACGCGGCCGCTGTCGCATACAACGGTCGAAGGAGAACTAAACAAGCCCGCCCCCGGCACGAGGGCGGGCCCCAGCTTGAATGTTAACTGTTAAATGTCTTTCTGCAGCGGGATCACTCCCGGTACCAGCCAGTTGTTCCACATCTCATCCACTTTGCTCTGGAAGAAATCGATATCTTCCTCGGTGAAGTGGGCGAAACGGCCTTGCTTGAGCAGATACTCGGCCACCGGCAGGCGTTTGAAACGGCCATTGGCGATCTGTTCAGTCTTGCCGTAGAGTTTCAGCTTGCCCTTTTCAACCTCGTACAGAGGCCAAATGCCGGTGTTTACAGCCAGTTCGCCCAGTTCGAAGGAAAGCACAGGATCGAAGTCCCAGCCTTTCGGGCAGGGGTTGAGGCAGTGAATGAACGTCGGTCCGCCGATGGAAAGCGCTTTGCGGATGTTGTTCATCGCCTGCAGTGGGTACGAAGTTGAGATCGTGCCCACGTAATTAACAGTGGGATGACCGGCCAGTATCAATCCCGCCACATTCTTTTTCCAGCGGTGGTGCATGATCCGCTTTACTTTCCCCGGCGTACTGAACGAGGTATTGGCGCCCCACGGCGAAGTTCCGGAGACCTGGATGTCCGTATTGGCGTAGGTCTCGTTGTCATACAGCAGAATCAGCAGGTTGTAATCCGGATGAGTCATGGTGGCGGAGATCGCCCCCAGGCCCATGTCGGCGCCACCGCCGTCACCGCAAAACGCGATGACGTTGATGGGCTCGTCCTTCATCGCGCCTTTGCGCATCTGGGCACGCAAGGCTGCCGCCACGCCCAGCGCGCCGGACCCGGCGCTGCCCAGTTGCGTGTGCATCCATGGCACGCCCCACGGAGTGGAGTAGTACGAGGTGTTCGCCACGTACATGCATCCGGTGGCGCCCAAGACAATGGTTCTAGGGCCTGCAGCCTTCGCCATCAGCTTCATGACTTGCGCAGACTCGCAGCCCTGGCAGGTGCGGTGGCCGGCTGTGTAATATTCCTCGTGCGGAACCTTCTTGACTCCCTTGAACGGTTCCAGCGTTTGGGTCGGTTTCTCATCTATGAAAGTTGTGCTCATTGTGCTTGTCCTTTCCGGCTCTGGATGCGCGTTGAACGCGTCATCCCCGCAGCCCGATCCATTGCGTCCAAGGTTGCGTCTTCCCTTTCGCGGCCTGGAACACGATTTCGGTCATGTTCTCGACGTCAGGCACGGTCACTTCGCGGCCGCCGAGCCCGCAGATGAAGCCCAGCACCGGCGGTCTGGCCGTGCTGCCGGTGTACATGGCGGACCGGACTTCGGTCGCCACCACGCCGCTCAGGTTCGGCGAACCGAACGAGAAGTCACGATCGATGACACCGATGGCCTTGAACCGCTCCAGGCACTTCGCGATTTCCGGACCGGCAAACGGCCGGAACCAGCGCAGCCGCACGAACCCTACTTTCTTGCCTTGTTCGCGCAGCTTCCGGATCGCGACCCGCACTGGCGTTGAGAGTGTTCCCATTCCCAGCAGAACGACTTCCGCATCTTCTGTCATGTATTCCTCGAAGAACGGATTGCCGTACTTGCGGCCGAAGATCTTCTCGAAATCCGCGTAGACTTCGCGAATGACGTCGCAGGCGTACTCGGTGACAGCGAAGTTCTGCCGCCGGATCTCCATCACCCAGTCCTCGTTGGCTTGTGGTGCCACCGAAATAACGTTATCGGGATGGAGCAGCAGATCTCCACGGTCATAGCGCGGCAGGAACTTCTTCACTTGCTCGGCGGTCGGAATGTTGACCAGCGATTGTGAGTGAGTGAGGAACGCGCCATCGCAACTGAGAGCCAAGGGAACGAACATGCGGCGATCTTCCGCCACGCGATAAGCGATCAGAGCCGTGTCCAACGCTTCCTGCGCGCTATCGACCCAGGTCAACATCCAGCCCAGGTCGCGTACCGCCAGGGCGTCGTTGTGTTCCACACCAAAGGCGCCGGGATCGTCCAACGCCCGGTTGCCCACCATGGCCACCAGGGGAAGGCGCAGCGCGGGCGTAACCGTGAGCGCTTCCATGGCGTACATCCAGCCGACGCCGCTGGAACCGCAGAATACGCGGGCTCCGCAGGCCGACGCGTGCTTGACGATCTCGAATTGTGAATGCTCGCCTTCCGCCACGATGTATTCGCAATCCATCTCGCCATCTGCAACCAGTTGGCTGATGTACTGCATCACCGTGTCGTAAGGACGGATGGGGTAAGCCGTGACTACGTCCACGTTGGCCAGCTTGCAGGCAATCGCAATGGCTTCAGCGCCGGTAATCAGGGCTTCCTGCTCGGAGGTTTTCTTCTTTTCTTCTACGGGCATTGTTAGTGTCGCCATCTGAATCTCCTTGTCTTCCCTTTCCCTTCCGGGCTTCAGCCTTTGTTTGCGATTTCCAGGGCCGCGGGGACCTGTTCCTGATATTGACCGCGATAACGGAAGCCTTGCGACCTCTTCTCGACGGGTTCGGCTTCCTCGATCGTCTTCTCCAGCCATTGCAGGTAAGCGTCGCGGTCTTGCTTGAACCTCGCCCACTGGCTGTCGTTGTCGTGGAACTCGGATTCGTTGACCATGGTGATGCAATCCTTCACCGGGCAAACGGCTTCGCAAATTCCGCAACCACAGCAGCCTTTCAGATCGGCATCGTAGGTGCCGTCGGGAGTGACGTCGAAGGAAGCATCCGGGCAGTTCAGCCAGCACAAAGTGCACTTGGTGCACGTGGCAAAGTTCACCACCGGCCGCATGGTCCGCGTCGTGTACTTCTTAAACAGTTCGTTGCGGACCGGGCGGAATCCGCCGACCGTCTTGCTGACCGGGTCCTCATAAGGACCGCCTTGCGGTTGTCCCTTGATCGAAACACCCAGCCGCATGTCCTCCCACTTCGGCAAGCCAAAATTGAAAAGCTCTTCCGGATTGCCCTGCCCCGGCTTGATTTCAATCGCGGTAAACCGGTCGTACGCAGTGCGTGCCGAGGTGACCTTCAGAGGGTTCTTCAGTTTGTCGGTAATGAATTTTTCGACTGAGGCAAAGCTGACCAACTCCGGCAAGGCTTTGGCGATCGCACCCAGAACGCGCACGTCGGTGTGGTCATCTTTGTAAACCCACATGCCAGAAAAGCTGGTAACGCCTTTCAACAACGCCAGCTTGTACGGCTCCTCCCGGCGATGAATGGTTTTCAGGAGCGCCGCGGCATCCTGCAGGGAAACGACAATCAGCGTACGCCCCGCTTTCAGCGCATGGTGCACCGGGTGCAGTCCGTACCACGCCCAGGACTCCGCTCCCTTGCAGAGCGTGTCGTCCAAGACCACCGTCAAATCGACCTGTTTCGGCTCGTACTGCGCCATTCCGGCTTCGAGCGTCTGCTCGTCGTTGGCGACGATGGCGAAGCTCTTCGCGGGAATTCCATTTCTCTCGGGAGCGTCTCCATAACGGCCAAAAGAAATACCTAATTTTCCTTGGTTGTGCGCGGCCAAAACGATATCGCGCGTGATGTTTTTCGCCAGAGTCTTTTGAAAGACTCCACGGTAGATAATTTCAACCGAGAATAGCTGGCCCATGGGGCAACCTCCGTTTTCGTCTTGCGAAATCTCTGAATCCTGACCGCAGGCGACTGGTCCGTTAACCAGACCATTGCAAACTTCTGCGCAAATAAATGCTGTGACGTGAAACACAGCTATGAGTGACATGCGACCAGAAATCGTGGAAAAGTCAGAGCAGCCCTCGGGCAATTGGCAGCGAAGGCCGTTTTGTGTTCAGGCGGTGATGGTATTCAGAGGGGATTGCGGAGTCGTGCCGGGGGGTCACAAAAGACGAAATTACTAGATCCATAGAACCATGGACGTGGAAGGGTTACTTCGCGCTCGTCCTCGGCACCATTTTCAGCATTGCGGTCGCGTTGGTTCTGGGTTTACTGATCCGGGCAATGGCTTCGGTCGGCGCCTGTTGGGGACCTGCTAGTGCCGCGAGGCCTTTTGGGCTGACCGCTGGCCAAGAATCTGTAAGTGGTTGCGGGGGGTGGATTTGAACCACCGACCTTTGGGTTATGAGCCAACCGTGAACGTTTCTTGAAGATAGCTCGTTCTTTCCCTTCTTGCGCTTACGTCGGTGGGTGTTAGCTGGTTTTTGGCCCTATTTGGGTGTTCTGTGCTCTTGTTGTGCTCACCTTTTGCACTCTCCTGAACCCATTTCCAGATCACACCGGAATACATGTCCAACACTGTGCAACTCATTGATTTGGCGCAGGTTAAATTTCTACTGTTTTCCCGATTTTCGAGGGTCGGATATAGTAGGAGGATTTTTTCGATGTCGGACGAAAACGAGCTATACAAACAAACGAGCTATACAAACAATGGCGGAGAGCTCCTGAGGACCAGAAATGCCAGTTAGAAGCCCAGCTCTTCGAGGAGGTTTGGAGGCACTCCCAGGCCGTGGTTTGGATTAAGTTGCAGGAGCCAAATCCTGATCTTGTCCAAGACATCGCTCTTGCTGCTTTTCGCAATCTTCTGAAGTTCCGGGGGGATTGCAAGTTCAGCACGTTCGTTCACTCGATTGCCAGGAACAAGATCAAGGAACTTATTCGCAATCGCACGAGGTGGAGAAAGGTCTTCGAGCAGACAGATTCAGTACAGAACGAGGTCGAGGAGGAGGACCGCAAATTGGATGAGCTGAAGCCTGCTGAACTATGGACAAGAATAGAGCAAGAGCAAGCGAGCTTTCATGTGCCGATTATCCTCGATGGTCTGTGCGAGGGTTTGTCCGCTGACGACGGATTACTGCTCCAGTGCAAGTACGACCATATGAGCAGCGCAGAGATCGCGGGACTATTAGAGATAAATACCGAAGCCGTGGATAGTCGGTGGGCTAGGCTAAGGCCGAAGATCCAGGAAAAATACCTACGCACTGCCGACGGCACCGATGACATTGAGGCAACTAATTGAGTAGAGAGAAGGCATGATCCTTGAAGGGGTCAGCGCGAACCTACCTGGAGGCTCGTGCCTAGTCCCCGTTTTACTGCGAGGGGGATGAAGGCATTCTTCGATCACAACCGCACCGACGGCAAAAATAATTACTGAAACTCCTGTTTTCGCGGGTCTAATATAGCGAGGACAAAAATTTTGTGTAACATTTCCGGATTTCAGAGGGTCTAAACTACAGTAAGAGCAATTCTTCCCTGTTAGTCACCAACCCAGTTTAAATCTACTCTCAGATCTCACTTACTAAAGGAGTCTCATGACACCAAATGACATTGATCGCCAGTTGAAGCTGATCGACGCTTCACGGAAGATCGCCACCATCTACACGCATTACGGACAGATCCTAGCAGCACAGAAGGAACTCAGCTCTCTTGGGCGGACCCTCCAAGCCCCCAGCTTTAGCCGGAGGGCACTGTGACCCAGGTTACTCCAGAAAAAGCAGCTCGGATTGTCGTCGAGGGGATTCTCAAGGAAGGCGGCAAGTTCATCCGCTCCGGAGAGAGAGTGTACGCCCTCGTCGGAGGAAAACGGATTCTCGTCAGCCCTAGTTTCGAGAACACAGCTTACGCCGCAATTCAGATCAAGTATTCCGGTGTGGCGACGGCTGAGGTTAAAGGACGGGCCATCTGCCAACATGTCGCTGTCCTCGGAAGCCACCAGGCCGCGGAGTTGTGGCTGGCACGGTTCTCAGCCTTGTCGAATGATAAGACTCGGCTTTACCTGCCCGTAGAGGGTGGGGACCTCCTGGAGATAACTGCGAATGGGTTAACGCGAGTTCCGAATGGGGCAAATCCGTCCTCGATCTGGCTGGAACACCCCCAGGAGAGGCCGTTTGATTTCCGCGCTGATTGCGACGTTTCCGAGGCTTTGAAGAAATTCGAGGAGTTGTGTGTCCAGACGCAAGCTTGCACCGTGTCAGGTCATCGTTGGCTGGTGGCCATGCACGAGGGGCTTATGCCGTATGTCCGGGATCACGCAGCAGCTCGAATGTTGTTTGAGCACAGTGGACCTTCCCAGCATGGCAAAACCAGTGGAGCGCAGAGATTCACAAAGCTGCATGGGCTAGGGGAGGTTCTCGGCGACGTAAGCACGGCCTACCTTCGCAACAACTGTGATGGTATTGGCTTGATGGTCCTCGACAACAAGGAGCAGGCCAGCTACGGCCAGGACCTTATCAACTTTCTGCTTTTCACTGCCACTGGGGCAAGGCACGGGCGTTCCAACCAAGACGGTTCAGCACGAGAAATGGGTGATAGGCCGATTGGAGTCCTTACATCTATCGAGGGTTTATATAAACAGGAACTTCAGAAAAGGACCGTTTGTATCCCCTACGGAGCACTCTCCGAGAAACACCGGGACCGGGATTACATCGAGGAACAAATCGACCTTCACCGGGACCTCATCTTGTCAGGGATCTGCCACGTCTTACGCCAGTTCTTGGCGATGGATCCGGAAAAGGTTCAGGAACGTCTCAAGGAGTTGCCCAAGAGTCCATGGCCAGAGTTCCAGGGCTACGTGCGCGTGCTCGCACGATTGTTGTATGCCTATGCAATCGAGAGGAAGTCGTCGCTTGCATGGGCCGACCAGATCATCGGAGGTTGGTTCCAGACCCTTGGGCCAGCATCCGTCGGACGCGATGAGGACGTGATTGAGACACACGTTTTCCAAGCGCTGGAATTGTACGAGGCAATTCGCACCAAGCAGGAGAACGGTGGAGACCTCTCCCCAGCTAACCGCACTCTATTTAACGCTATCGAACCGATCGAGGACTACGAGATCGGCGGGAAGCACGGCACGCTGCACGTTACCAGTGCTTCGCGTCTACTCGGTGCCATGCAGCTAAATAACATCGGACTCAGGGACCTTCCTAAGAACGCCAGTGGCATGGGGCGGAGGCTCGACTCGGGCGGATGGAGGGAGCTTTGTGTCCTCAAGGAATCGGACGACAAACAGTTGCTGGGACGCACGAGCGGGCAGCGGAAAATAGGGATTTTCAGACCGGAGGAAACCTCAACTGAGGAACACGAGGTCCATTCCCTCGGGCTAATCCCGTCTGCCAAATCCCCGCCAGTCGGGGAGCTGTCGATCCCGATGACGGGATGACAGCAATGACGGCTCCTGCAGAAGACAGACAAGCAAGAGGACCTAGTCGTCTACTACCTACTTACCATCATCCACACACGGGGCGTCATAAAGCGCAGCCACTTGCTGTGACGAGAGCCGTCGTCCTTCGGCACTAATTCGCCCAGATCGGGGTCGTTGGGGTCCTTGTCCCATTTGTCGTTGTACCGGAAATCTTCACCCGTATTGTAAGGAGGGTCCGTCAGAATAAGATCAACCTGGCCACGGTACTTGTAAAGCGTGACCATGGCGGACAGGTTTTCGCCGTCCCAAATCTCGTTTTCGCACTGGGCTTTTTCCTCGCCCACCGACAATTTCTTGATGATGCGACTAAGTTTCGGTTTTACCTGACGTATGATCTGCCACGGAGCCGTGCGGCCGGTGTAACTCATAACGATGCCGTCTTTGCCTGCATCTAACAGGGCTGCATCATGCTCTTGAAGCAATCGAATCAGCGTGCCACGTGGTATCTGTTCGTAGTCCATTCTGGATTCCTTGAGTGAATTCCCCCGTCCACGGCGCGACAAACAGATCGGGCCGTGGGCAGCGCATGTTTCAACGCGTCCTCATTCTTTGTGTGGTAGACAATCATATACTCGGCCACTAGCTTCGGACACGAATCGCCTGCCTTCGGAGACCGGCGGCCCGTCTCGCGCAAATTTCTAAGATTTTCCATCCGCGCCTCGGGGTCCCATCCCTCAAGCATAGGCCACCCGGCTTGACGATAGCTTAAACCTCACGTATTGGACGCGAGCTTGTCAAGACTGCCCGCGAGGGGAAGCGCAATCCAACCCTCAGTCCTTGCACGACTGGCATAATTCGGCGATATAGGCTCGACGAGGCCAATCGCAGTAGCACGAGCGACGAGTGCTGCTATCAAGGCATCGAATTCGTTATCGCCGTCAATACAGGCTGTACGCCATTTCTCATGCACTCTCAGCCAGCCGTCTGTACGCTGCAAAAATGTCTGGACGAGACTCGACCTTGTTTCCTGGTGCTTTTTGCCTTTGTAGCCGTCCGGGTTGAAGGCCCATATTCGCAGAGCCGCTGCTGGGTACACCTCGACGATCTTGCCCACTCCCGAACGATCTACCGGCTCTCCAACCAAGCCAAGGAGAGCGGCAGCCCGCATCGCGGTCACCCCAATCCGGTCGGTCGAGACACTCAGCGGCCAACTGCCTGTTTTGTCGTGAATGAACAAATCAGTCTCTCGGTAACGAAGCCTGCGTCTGTCGATTCTTGGCCAAGGTCCTAGATTGTGATGTTTCGAAATTGCATGAACGAACTCGGTAGGCCAGCCCAGTGGAACATCGATTCCGACCTTGTCCACACCCTGGAGAAACTCAAGGATTGCGTCATCGCTGAGATCGCAAACAACTCTCGTCACATGGGCAAGGCCATTTTCCCAACGGATCACGCACGCTGCGGTGTTTTCCGGTTTGGAAGCCAGATCAATTCCAAGTGTAAGCACGGGTTAGAATTTTAATATGGTGACCCTAACCCGTTTTACTGCGAGGGGGAAGGATCACTTCCGAGCGCCGGGACTGCATTTCCAAATCCTGCTAACATCAATCCCGAGGGGGGAACAATGGCAAATCTAAAGGGACTGGTGTCTATCGTGTCGGAGCTGCGAGCAGAAAGAACGAATCTGGTAAACCAGCTTAAACATGTGGATGCGGCCCTGGCGGTTTTGGGCAAGTTGAACACTGGACCCGTGCGACCCAAGCGCACCATGTCAGCCTCAGCTCGAAGGAAGATTGCTGCTGCTCAACGGGCGAGGTGGGCGAAGTTGAAGGCGAGTCACAAGAAAGCGGCTTAGGGATCGAGAGAAGGCTTGTCCTGAAGGCGCTGGGGGAGGAGGGCATAGCGTGATGAAGATTGCCCGTGAAATGAGCACCAAAACGTGGAATAGGATCGACAAAGCTGCCGCGTAACGACTGCAATGAAAACGTTCCTCCGGTTTGCGAAACTGTTCTCTGCCTTCTTCCTGACGTTGGCGGCTGCGTTCTTTTTCGTGGTGGCCTACCGATCTAACCAACTTGCGACGGGACGCGGGGATGTTAGCGACAAAGAAGCACTGGTCTGCATTTGCTTGGCCGCCATTGGCCTAGCGATCCTTTGGCAAGATTGGCGGACAACGCGGAACGATTAAACTGTGGAAATCAAACTGACCTACCGAGGTTGAGAAGGCTTTCTGGGAGCGGAGGGCGGAAAGAGCTGCGTAAAACGTAGGAGACTCCAAATGTTTGAAGGTTTGTTCCAGCCGATTCACCTGCTGCTGATCACGATTCTGGGCTTCGTGGTACTCACTCCATTTTGGCGGATTTTCAAGAAAGCTGGTTTCAGCCCCTGGCTATCCCTCTTGACGATGATTCCTCTCGTTAATCTGTTCGTACTTTATTATGTCGCTTTCGCAAGATGGCCAGAAAAATCAAAGTAGCCCACTACCGCACAGCAGTTTGGCTGGCTTCCTCGTAGCTGTGGCGATCCTTAAAATGCTTGTAATAAGCAACAAGCATCGCGCCGCGTTTCTCTTGTGGGGTTCCGTGGTATCGGGAAAGGTCAAACGGCTCTGAGCAAGCCGGACATTTCCAAGCGGTAGGCAGTCCACTGCTTGTGTCGGTCGGTACGAGATTGGGTGGTTTCAGCATGAAGTCAGTCCGGATCGTACTCGTGATTCCAGCCGCCATGCAAGGGGTCACTCGGATCGGCGACTCTGACAAAGTTATGGTCATCCGAGACATTCGGTTGTACTATTGAAAGCCGTGCTGGGCGGCCTTTCCGGGCTGCGGTGACCGGACGCGGTGTGCCAAAGCCCCCTTCCCCAGTAGGTGTGCGGCAGTTTAGGTCGGCCGCGCGTTTGCCTTCAGGCTCTGTTGAGGCTCATCAAGGAGGAGGAGTTTCAGCGGGGCCTGTTGGCCGCAAAAGAGGCCACAGCTATCCCTTTGACGATACTTTCCTGACACTCTGCCTCAGGACACGCATACCGGACAAGGTTCCGGTGTCGGTCGAGGCTGGAGATAAACATCGGGCGACCGTGTCTTTCGCACCTCGGCTGGTCGTGTGAGACCACAGGCGTTTCTCCCTTCTTGGGAGTGACGTATCCCAACCGCTCGCTGAAGCAGCGACCACAAAATTTCTCAGTGCATCGGAAAAACTCAATCGAGTAATCTGCATTGAATGGTCCGACTAACAGCTCCATCGTCCGGTGGTGCCTGTCACACAGGGGCAGGAGGTCGGTTCGCATGAAAGTCGAGTCTAGCACCCGCGCCTCGCGGATCACGTTTGGAGTTTGGAGGAATTGGTGGGATTATTGGATGCGAAAGTGGTTGAAGCTGCCGCATGAAACTTGCATTCGCAGTGTTGATCTGTTCCGCCTTGGCCTCAGCAGTTTGTGTTGATGGCCCGATTCCCGTAAAAGATGAATACTCGAAATCAGAGTATGTTCTGACCGCCTCCGTCATTTCTGCGAGTGAGGTTCCCGAAACAAACGATGGATATTACCTTGGCGGGACAGAGTACAGATTGCGCAGCCTGCGGATGCAGCCTGCGGATATTGAAGGGCAGACCCCGAAAGACCTTCATCGTGTTTAGCGAAAATACCTCCGGCAGGTTCCCCATGAATGCGAAGAAAAGCTACTTGGTGTTCGTGTACCGCGAGCATGGAAGATTGCGGATTGACAACTGCGGCAACTCTGGCCTGCTGGATGGCTCCGCCCCCGCGCTTGCGGAAGCACTAAGCCTTGGAAAAGAATGAATTTCAAAACTGCCCACTACCGAAATTCCGGTAGTGGGCAAGTTTCAATTTCCACGGGGTCGCTTTAGCATCCACATTGTGGCATCATGGGGATGCCATGACCATAGGCAAAGGCAAGCGACCGCGTGATCCGAATCAGTTGGCCGCTTGGACTGTAGCAGTTTCCACGGGCCAGATTCCAGCCCCAGAGACAGAATCGCCCAAATTACCCCAAAATGCCACGCCAGCGAACATCTCCGAGTATATGGCAACCATCGGACGCAAGGGCGGCCAGATCGGCGGGAAGCGCCGCCTGAAAACCATGACCAAGGAACAGCGCCGGAAAGTGGCGGCTAAGGCTGCTAGGACAAGATGGGCGGCCAAGCGCAGGGACTAGGCATACGTGTTTTGCACGCGCCTTGAGCGATATAGATAGGCCAAGAAAATTATACAGCCCAAGGCATATCCAGCGTATTTCCATATCATGACTACGTCTTCGCCTTCCATAATTGCCAAGATTGTAAAGAGCACCCAAAGTATACATTCAAGCACGAAGTATATTTTCGCCAAGGTCACGCCAAGGCGTTTTTTCTTTCCCAGAAGAATGGCAATTGAAGTCGCGCTGCATATTATGAGACTTCCGAGCATCCGCGACCTTGGAAGCACCAAAATACCGCTGAGCGCAGCCATCCAAAACCTGAAAATCAGCAATGCCAACCATCCTCCGATGCCCTTTAGGTTGCTCGATTTGTCGAGCTTCCCAACCCCAAAATAATACCCACAATCACAGCGAATGGCATCCTCGGGATTAAGCAGGCCGCAATTTGGGCACTCCATTTGTGCCTTCCCAAACTTTGCTATGCTTCAAGAATGCAATCAGATCATAATGGTGTCAGCTTTAGTGTCTCGCCAGATGCCAATTTAATGGCAACAGATAGTCCGCGCTCGGATGGCGCGGACTCAATCGTTGCGCCCGCCAGCAACACTTTTAAGCTCCACTCTGACCCGACAAGCTCCAATGAATCTGCGATAAATGCTGAAATGGAACCAGTAAACAATAGTCCAGAATTGGCCGTGGACAAATCGCCGCGTAATTTGGCCTTGGGGCCTGCCTGCGACCATGCCTTTATCTGGCTACGTCCTTGTTCAGCAGAAGAACGCATGTTTATCCTCGTCGCAAAAGAAGATGGAATAGCTGAAGCAATATCCTTTTGTACGCAAACCAACCTGGAGCATAAGCGCCCACTAGCAATGATTCGCGCTCTAATGAGCTAAACAAAATACCACACAATCCACAGATTTTATGCACCCCGGCATACTTTTCCCTTGACATGCTAAAGCAGCTATTGTATAAGGGTAAGTATGAATTGCCTAGACAATAAGACCCGCGCCAAGGTGGTTAGCTGCCTAATCGAGGGTTGCTCGGTTCGCGCCACTGTCCGCATGACCGGAATCTCCAAGCCTACAATTATCAAACTGTTGGCCGATCTTGGAGCCGCGTGCGCCGCCTACCATGGCCGCCATGTCCGCAATCTGAAAGTGCGCCGCTTACAGTGCGATGAAATTTGGCAGTTTGTTGGAGCCAAGGCAAAGAATGCCAGCCCAGAAAAGAAGCAAGAAGGCTGGGGCGATGTGTGGACTTGGATTGGAATTGACGCGGATACCAAGCTGGTCGTTGCCTATTTGGTCGGCGGACGAGATGCGGGTTGGGCGATGGAATTTATGCAGGATTGCGCGAACCGGATTAGCAGCAGAGTGCAGGTAACGACGGATGGTCACAAAAGCTATCTGGAAGCGGTCGAAGGTGCGTTCGGGATGGATTGCGATTATGCCCAGCTACAGAAAATTTACGGCGCATCGCTGGAAAACGAAACACGCTATTCTCCGGCCCGCTGCATTGGGTGTGACATGAAAGTAGTCAGCGGGACACCCGACCCAAAGCACGTCAGCACCAGCTATGTGGAGCGGCAAAACCTGACTATGCGGATGCACATGCGCCGATTCACCCGCCTGACGAATGCCTTCAGCAAGAAAGTTGAGAACCACGCGCATTCCGTCGCCCTGCATTATATGTTCTATAACTTTTGCCGGATTCATCAGACGCTCAAGGTTACGCCAGCGATGGAAGCGGGCTTAGCCGACCATGTTTGGAGCCTTGAGGAATTGGTTGCACTCATGCCGAAACCGACCGTGAAGGCTTCCACGATTGAGAGTAATCTTATTAGGCAAGCGTTGGGCGAATAAAAAACCCGCTGGCAGGCGGGCTTCTTAAAACAACAATTTGATTGGGCCACATCTGGGGCCAACACTCAAATCATACAGGAGTGTTGTTCCAGATGCTATGCGGGCCAATCCCCTATTACGATAAGGTTCACAGACCAGTGACTTTTGTGGTTTCATTATTCAACGACAACGAGATTGTAATTGCAGCCGATACGCTGCAATTGGATGGTTCACTGACGCCAGTGGACAAGCCGTTTCATAAAATAAAATCGCTTGGGCCTCATGTCTTCGCGGCTGCGGGAATGAATGCAGGCTACGATATCCACGCTTATCTGGTCGCACGGGGATTTAGGGTCAACGAGAATATTGAGGTCGCTGCGAACGAATTTTATATTGCCGCGAAAGAGGCTTACCAGGCACTCGATTTTCCGACCAGAAAATACAACGAAACATCAATGATGTTGGCTGGATTTGGGGACGATGGCGCTAATGTATATATCCTGAAGTTGCCGAATAATGGATTGGATTCTCAGCAATTCCACTGTCGGGCATCTATTGGCATCGGTACACTGTCTGAGTTTTTTCGGAACTATCACACGCCCGAGATGGGACGAAATGAACGCATTCAGCTTGCGCACTTTTGCGTTAGCCTTACGGTAGCCAAGAATAGTTCTATGGTAAGGGGGCCAGTTGACTTGGCGATCTTGACGCCAACGGGCGGACTCACCAGATATGAATCGGAACCAGATAACATAAATGCGTTCGTCGAACCATTTCGCGAGCGAAGCGAGAAAATGGTTGAGCAATTGGACTCATTTTTCTTGGGTATGCTTCCCAAGACTTAAATCTCTCCATCCTGTGGAAAACCAAACTTGCCCACTGCCGAAATTCCTTGTTCCTAGCTATGGCCGACCTGTTACATTGATCCTGAGATTTCCGGCGTTGAGGCGCGGACGTGCTCAAGGTGAAGCCGCCAGACAAAACGAAACCAAAGCGCAAGCAACAGTGAGAGGCGCTAGAATCACAATGGACAGGCGCCGCTTATGGCTGGTCTGGTTTGTTGCGTTGCTCGAAGGAATGCTGGCATTTGCACAGGGAACGACGCCTCCCAAGCCTATCTATACACCAGATCCTGCGTATTCAGTGGCCGCTCGGCGAGACAGGGTCCAAGGAATTGTTGTCGTTCAACTGAACCTGGATGCTGATGGTATTCCCCACGATATGAAAGTTGTAAGGAGTCTCAGGCCAGACCTCGACGACAAAGCAATTCAAGCAGTGGGCAAATGGAGATTTCATCCAGCGATGAAAGATGGTAAACCGATAGCTGTTTCTATCAAGGTGGAAGTCCTCTTCAGGCTGTACTCAAACTGAATCCTCACTTTGCATGGATTTGTCAAAGGCATAATCCCGATACTGGCTGGCAGTTTCCCCGGATCATTCAAGTTTTCTACCCACCTATTTGAGGCTCCCCGAAAAAACAGGCCACCCCCCTCGCGGTAAAACGGGGGGAGGGGTCGAAATTTCAAATTTTTCGCCCGCGTGGGTCCCATCCCAATTTGAATGGCCACCCCAGTGACGATAGCTTAAACTCGGGCGGGAAAATTCTTGCCTTCGACGGTTCTTGACCAGGTCCGGCAACTAATTGATTAGAGGCAGAACTTTGGGCTGTAAACCCAACGGGCATTCCTAACCCGCTCATTCCTCTAGTTGCTCCAATCGACTGAGCACAGTTTGAGCACGGATGCCCTTCGCTGGGCCGCCCTGATAACGCCTGCCTCACACCGACGCAAAGGACACCTTAACACTCCGTGAACCGACTTTTAGGACCACAAGAACTGGCTAACCTGCTGGGAGTCCCGGTTTCATTCGTTTTTGACCGGACCCGACAGCACGCAGCCGATCCAATTCCCCATTTCAAACTCGGGAAGTACGTCCGATTCGATCTCTCCCAAGTACAGGAATGGCTCCAGGAACGCACCCGATGACCACAGAACTGTTGACAGATGCCAGCCGCTTGGCATATATCTGGCCTGGTGAAGCGCAAGAATCCAGCAGCAGTGGCCCTGGGGCGCAAGGGCGGACGTACTCGGATGAAGAAGATGACATCCGAGGAGCGGACCAACCTGGCACGCCAAGCAGCCAATGCTCGATGGAAGAAGCAGGAGGGAAAGAGCGAGTCCCGCTAAGGAGGCGGTATATGACTCGCAACACTTTCCAGAAGGGGTACGTGTTTGCCCGAATGACAGAACGTGGGAAGGTCCACGTCATCCGTTATCGGGTTCGTTCCACAGATGGCAAATGGCGGCACAAAGCTGAGACAGTAAATTCTCCGAGACGTAAGGACGCAGAGCGAATCCTGGCCGAGCGTCTTCGAGAGGTCAACAGGGGCCTCAAGCTGCCCGTTGAAATTAGCTTTGAGGAGTTTGCCGCGAATCACTGGGAGACATACGTTACGCAGAACCTCAAACCATCAACTCAAGCGTCTCACCGCTCGAACGTGAGAAAGCATCTCGTGCCAGTGTTTGGCAAACTTCGGCTTTCCGAAATCAGCGCTCTCCAGATTATGGAGTTTCTCAAGAAGAAAGCTGCTGCCGGACTCAAGCCAAAATCTCTGCTGAATCTGTACGTGCTGTTGCAGAAGATGCTGAACCTCGCCGTCGCTCTGGAACTTCTGAACACGAATCCGATTCAACGTGTTCCGAAACCCAAGGTCGAGCGGGCTGAGAAGCCTTCCCTTTCCCCGGCTGAAGTTAAGGCCATTGCGGACAACATGCCTGAAAACCTGAAGGCTCTGGTTGTCCTCTTGTACCTGACGGGGCTGAGGATCGGAGAGGCTTTGGCTCTGAAGTGGGGCGATGTGGACTTTGAGCACTCCAAGCTCTATGTCCGTCGCTCGGTCTGGCGTCGCAGGGAACAGACTCCCAAAAGCCGAAAGAGTATTCGCGCAAAACACCTACTCGGTGGACTGAAGCGAGTGCTCCAGCGGCATCGGGAGTTGTGCGTTCAGGCTGAACCTGGGAATTACTTGTTTGCGAATGGAGCTGGCCGTTATTACGACCCAGACGACTTGCGAAGGCGAGTGCTTTATCCCGCGATGGACAAAGCGGGGATAGGGCGCAAGGTTGCCAGGGCGTACGGCTTCCATCTGTTCCGACATTCAGCCGGATCGCAGATGCAGGAAGTCACAGGTGACCTGAAGCAGACGCAGAGCTTTCTTGGGCACAGCGGAATCGGAATCACGAGTGACGTTTACGTCCACTTGCAGCCTGATTCCGAAGTTGAGTCAATGACGAAGCTGGAAGAGGCTTTTTTCGGTGAGTTGTGCTCAACTGTGCTCAAAACTGAGGTTGAGGATCGCCCAGAGAAGGTACAGTAGGTGATTTGCTAGTGAATTGCTATGCTCAGAACCCTAATAAAACCAAGGCTTTCAGGGCTGTTTCCGGGGAGCTTGAGGTTGGTTGCGGGGGCTTGCAACCATCCGAACGTACCCTCAGTGCCTTTTTCCTTTGAGCTTCACCCGAGTCATCTAAAGCGAAAGAGATAGTTTCGATACTGTTTGTATTGTGCTTTTGGCACAGATAAGGGTCAAAGATTGCACGGCTTAAGGCGATACCGCTGTTGTGGGACGAAAAGGAACGGTTTTGAACCGCAGACTGACACAAGCACGGTGGAAGGTTGGAGCAGTGGACTCATAATTTGCTGCTGTACTCGCGGACAACGCAATGTCAATCGGATAGTAGGCCCCGACACGCTGTAAGTCGGGGCTTTTCGTTCCCAGTCGGCACGAATTGTGCAACGGTTTGTGCAATGCCTTTTCCCCCGCTCAAGGTACAGGGCGCGCATGCGTAGCTACCCGTCGTACATGGGTGCAGGTTTGCAAGGCGGGTCTGCGGCAAATGCTGCGTCATAAAGCACAGCCAAACATGACCTTCAGCAGAGCCGCTTCGAAGGACCTGGTTCCCCCTCACAACACACCGTGACTCCTGTCACTGATCTTTACCGTGCGCGAGAGCTTAATAGCTCTTAGCCGTGCGGCACGACTTTCCTTCCGAAGGACCGCACGACAGACCCCGGGGAGTTGTTCAATTCAGGCTTTGCGCCTTTGCCCAGGAGGGCTCGCCCCAATGAAACCCACCAAGATTCTATTGCTCTTCTTATTGTTTTCACTCGCCAGTGTTATCGCTCGCGCTCAAAACGCAACCATCACCCACGTAATCGTAGTTATCCAAGAGAACCGCACGCCCGACAACCTCTTCACGCAAGCCCCGCAGTTGCTTGCGAACGGCGCAAACATCTGGCCGGTTGCGAACCCGTTCCCATGCAAGAACGTTCCAGGCGGCGTCACGCTGAAGAGCGCCGCTTTGGACGCCTGTTTCGACCCAGATCACGGCCACCTCGTAGCGTGGGAGCAAACGTACGACACGGGATATATGGACGGCGCCTGCACGATTCCGACGACCTTTCCCTACGGCTGCACCAGTATCGCATATCCAGCCAACACCTACGTCGCGAACCAGAAATTCGATGGTGTCCATGGCATTCTGGATCCGTACTTTCAAATTGCAACCACCTACGGCTTCGCAAATTATATGTTTCAAACGAATCAGGGCCCCAGCTTTCCGGCACATCAGTTTCTATTTGCCGGGACCTCGGCCCCGGTTCCCTACAGCGACCCAAGCGGCCTCTGGGCCTGGTTTGCCGGGGAGATCCCGACCGATTCCCAGCACAACCCTACTCCCACTGCCGGCTGCGCCGCTCCCGCCGGCACTCAGGTGGAAGACGTCAGCCCCATCGATGGCACCGAGTCCTATGCCTATGCACCACCGAGTCCGATTAGCGACCCGGGGTTTCCCTGCTATAACCACCCGACGCTGGCCAGCTTGCTTGAGAGTAATGGGAAGACCTGGAGCTACTACGCTCCCCCGGGAACCGGCAATACAATGTGGACCGCTCCCAATGCTCTCCACGACATATGCACACCCGTCGTCGGCGGGGTCTGTACGGGCGCCGAGTGGAAGGCCCACGTGGTGCCCTCCCCCCGGTTGGGGGATTATGCGCCGATACTCACCGACATTGCCACCTGCGCGCTACAGTCGGGTGTGACCTGGGTCGTTCCCGACGGCGCATGGTCCGATCATCCTGGAACGGCCCAAGGCGCCTCGGACGGGGGCCCATCGTGGGTCGCCGCGATTGTAAACGCGGTGGGAAGGAAAGCAAGGCTCAACGACTGCCCCCCCAGCACTGGGTCGGCGAACTGGGAGAACACAGTCATCCTGATCACTTGGGACGACTGGGGCGGATGGTACGACCACATCCTGCCGCTCAACTGCCCGCCAGGGCCCGGTATCTGCACCGGCTATCCCAACGCCCCCCTTGGCGGCACCGGCAACTACTACGTCTATGGCTTCCGCGTGCCGCTGCTCGTTGTGTCGGCTTATGGGACCAGCCAAGGCTATATTTCCGGCACGGCGGCCCAAGGCGGCGAGGTTGCCCCTTACATCCACGACTTTGGCAGCATCCTCGGCTACATCGAGCACGTCTTCAAATTGCCTCAGGGTGGCATCGGCTCTCCGTCTTTTCCCTACGCGGACTACTTCGCGCCCGACACGCCGCCATCGTGCCCGGCCTGTTCCTACCCGCTCTCCGATTTCTTCAGCTCCAGCCCCACCCCGACTAGCTTCGTGCAGATTAACGGGGCGAAGTATCCGCCAGGCTGCTTCAACACTCCGACCGGCTCGGGCTGCTTCGGGAGCAACTATCAGCCGAGCGATCCTGACGATGACGGCATTGACCCGCAGGATTAGAATCTCGGGCAGGTGCGGCGAAAGCCGCGCCTGCCCTGCCTTTTGCAGTCGTATGGAGGTTCGTTTCATGAGCCAGAAGAAACTGCAGGTCGCGCTGCGGGGGATCGCGTTGGCCGCAACTCTGTATCTCGCAGTACCGGCGGTTGCCGTCGCGCAGGATGCATACGCTTTTAAGATACTGCACGCCTTCGGTGCAGCGGGTGATGGTATCGGACCGTATTCCGGAGTGATTTTTGACAAACAAGGGAACCTGTACGGCGAGACCCTTACGGGCGGCAACACGTCCTGTTCCTACGGCTGCGGCACAGTCTACGAGCTGAGCCCGCAAAAGGACGGAAGTTGGACCGAAACCATTCTGTATAGTTTCACGGGCGCGGGCGACGGCTACGAACCCAACGGCGGCTTAGCCATGGACGCCTCGGGCCACCTGTACGGCGTGACTAGGAACGGCGGAGCGAACAACAGAGGGACAGTATTTGAGCTGGCACCGGGCAGCAGAGGGTGGACGGAAACCGTTCTGTACGGCTTCTGCTCATTGCCAAGTTGCGCTGACGGGGCCGATCCTTTTTGCGGACCTGTGCTAGACCCCGCAGGAAACTTGTATGGCACGACTTCCGGGCACCAGGGCGTGACCTACGAACTCTCGCCCGGCCCATCGGGCTGGACGGAGACCGTTCTCTACACCCTTTGCAGCCAGCCCAACTGCAGCGACGGGGACTTCCCCGAGGGGCTGGTTCGCGATGCTGCGGGAAATCTTTATGGCCCAGCTGAGGAGGGAGGCAACACCGGGGCGGGAGTGGTGTTCAGCTTGAGGCAGCAGCCGGGCGGAGGCTGGACGTACGTGAAGCTGCACGACTTCGCCGGTAACAAACTTGGCGACGGCCCCACCGCGGTTACGCTACACGAAGGCGCCCTGTACGGAAACACCGTGGGTTGTGGGGTGACCAGTTGCGGCACGATTTATGACCTCACGGCCAGCGGCCGGAAGATCCAGGCAAACCTCCTCTATGTTTTCACCAACACGACCGAGGGGGCAACCCCCGACGGCAACCTGGCATTTGACCGCGCGGGCAACATGTTCGGGGCCACGGGCGACGGGGGTACCGGCTGCGGAGGTGGCTGCGGCGTGGTCTTCGAGATGACGCCCGGTAGCGGCGGCACCTGGCAATATCAAGTGCTGCATGACTTCGACGGCCAGGACGGCGAGCTTCCCGGGTACGGTGTAACCACCGACGGTCGCGGTCATCTGTACGGCACTACTCTCGGCGGCGGCGCTCCATACTACGGCGGCGTGGTGTTCGAGATTTCAGTTCCGACTGAAGCAACGAAATAAACGCTGCGTTGCAACGGCTACTTTCGGTCTTTTCGCACGTTCGGAAAATTCAAGGTCGCCTGCGAACCGCCAGGAATCGAAACCGGCGGGCGCGGCTGTTCCGCAATTGGTTCTTAACGGTTTTAGGGCGGGTTGCATAAACAGTTGCACTGAACCCCATTTCCCGCCCGGTTTAGCGGGCCGTACCGAAACGATGTCGTTTTGGCCCGCCCAACTTCGGCGATCCCGACTGCGACCAATCAATAGTTTGGGCGACTAGCATCGAGGAGGTTTTTGGCACGTTAGGTTGCAGCCCAGAAACGGCAGTGCCCCCCGATTAACGGCAGCGGATCGGGGCAGTCGGGACACTTTCCGTTCTGCAAACCCCACTTGAGGGCCTTCAGTTTTGCGCGCGCACCGGGCTTGCCGCGTTCATCGTACCCGAGTTCCTTCACAATTTTTCTGCGATATGCTAACAGCAAAAGGGGATCTCCACCTGCCATGGTAAGGCGCTCGCGAATATCACGGTGTAGTACATAACAAAGCCGCCCATCTACGCCGATTGACGGCGTTTGGGCGGCCTGTTCCCCTTAGCTCGGATCAGCGTTGTCCTCGCAAATATACAATGTCGGCTTGCTGAGCGGACTGCTTGCTGGCAGTGTCCTCTGGGACACCCGCTTTTTGGAAATACCGAGCTTGAGCTTCTGAAGGCTTCATCTCCTGATAGTCAGCGCCAACATCGAAGATGTTGGAGGGGGGCTCTCCGATGTCAAGGGAGATAGCCTTTTCGTGAGTCTTGGGTTTGAGTGAGCCGTCAGGTTGGCGTTCCTCAAACCGGAATTCCAACGTCTTGCAAGCTAGGTCCGGAGCGTCCCACTCGATTAGGCGCCCAGAACCGAACTTAGATTCGACCCGGATCACCTTGTGCCCTAGAATCAGATCGTCGCCGAGAATTCTTACTGGTCCTTCCCTGACCCCTTCGGGCATACAGTCTGGTGCAGGATGAAGCAAATGCTCTTTCAATTGGACGAGCCGTTGCGTAGTCACGTGCCAACTCGATTTCGTTCGAATCGGATCGTAGACTGTGATCGATGTTCCGTCAGGAAATGTAAGTGTCTTGACCGTGTAACCTAACGAGAGGTCACCTACCGTCGAGATTACGGCAGTGGCTCCATCTGATCGGCGCGCTACAACTTCTTTGAGGAATAATTCTCCCTTAGGCCCCTTATCGTAGTTGTAGCTCTCTGTCCGAAGCACAAAGGGAGCGACGGTGACTTGTGCGTGCGCGATGTGATTCGTGGTTAATTTCGCTGCTCCATAAAAGCACAGGACCGCGAGTGCCCCGCAGAGGAAAATCCATGCCAGTTTGTCTTTCATGGTTACCTCCTAGCGTTCGTTCTGACCGGAGTGTTCTTTACACGTTTAGGCTGGGACGCAATTGTTCGGGCAACTAAGAAAGGCGCATCCCGTCAGAGTACATTGCACGACACCCTTGGGTGCTGTGAAACAGACATAACCACTCGGCACCCCACACTCCCAAAGGACGCATGTGGAGAACAATCCACACGATCCAAGCGTCATGCAACCAAAATCATCGTTTGCATTGCCGTTTGTAGCGTTGCAGTCAGCCCTTGCTCGTTGAATTCCGAGGCCAATGGCAAGCGTACACACAAGTAGCGTCATCAACAGTAGCCGTTTCATGCTCTTTTTCCTCCTTCAGTGAACCAGTTCCAATAGAGAGTTTGTCCAGCGTTTCCCCCGACATCAGTCACTCCTCACCGCGCAGTTCGTGGGTTGCTCATACGGAACGTACTTCCGACCTCACCGCTGTTGCAATCGTTTTTCCCAAGGCGCGATTTTCGGAAGGTGCCACTCCGATTAAGAAGACCGTCGTCATCGTGCAAGGCTTCATTCCCGAAATCGGATTTGTTGAACGCGAGGAAGACGGCAGGTATGAAGCGCGTCGAGAACATCGTAGTATGCCGGATTTGACGGGAGTGCAACACAAGCACGTAGCGATGTCAATGGGTAAAAACTGCTCGTTCTAAAATCGTAACGCCACTCGCCTTCAGCTATTGGGCAGATTCTTAAGTGGGTTGCTGCCCTTTCCGGACTGTGCAAATGCGCTTATTTCGCTCTCTGGTAAGTGGCTGATGTTCCAGAAACGGAACAACCTTCTTCACACGTGCTGGCCAGCCACACTTTCAGCAATGCTCGATGCGAAATCGTGAAGGCGTATAGAAAAAGAGCTTCGGATTCGTGGGCTTCGCCCAAATCGAAAATCCAGCGTGAACATGGCTGGCGTAAACGCGCCCCATGTATTGGATGGTTTGTCCCTCCTCAATCTTGACGCCGGTACGCTCATGGCAAAGCGCCAACGCGAGCGAAATCTTTCCGTAACCCCCGGGCCATGAATGCAGATCATCCCGTTCGGCGCGGTTCTTAGTTCCGCCAGGGCGTCCTGATTTCCGACCATGTCGCCAACGGTCGGAAGTTTCATTTTCATCCAAAGCTGATTCATATTTTCCCCTCTCTCTTAGCTTCCAGCCATTCGTAAATCGAATCGATTCTCGCTGCGCACGTCGGCCAGTTAACCGAGTGTGCCGAAACCCTCCGCTGCATCAGACCGACAACCCATTGAGATGGCGAGCCGCAATGGCCAAATTTGAAGCGAGCCGAAACCACAGGGTTTCCACACAAGGCAGGTCCAGGGTGACTCGTGAAATCGCTGGTTATGTCAACTATCGGTAAACAGTGAACGAGTGGGCAAGAACGTACGTCATCTTTCTCTACTGCAGCTTTGCGTACTCTGCCTTGGCTTGCTTCAGGATGGGGATGTCGGGGCGGCGTCTTTCCAAGATGCCACCGTTCCGGCGTCATGGGAGTTTGTTTATCGCGGTGAGGAATCGAAGTTTTCCATCAGCCACACGTCGGACTTCTGCTCGCCGACACTGACGAAAATCTGTTTTCCGTCAGGGCTCACGCTGGCGCTGTCATCCTCGACTAGATTACCCGGCAGGGTGGCGATCGAAGCAACTTCGTGCGCAGCGGCGACCTGAATCTCGATGATCTCTCGTCCGGATCGGACGGCGTACACATAGTTCCCGTCTGGCGACCATCCAAGAGGAGAGACGTCGGCGGACAGCAAGAGAGTTTCGGAATATGGTTCCAGCGAAATAATCCACAGGCCGAAATCTGGCTTTCGATTCCACAATACGGCCATCGTCTTGCCGTCAGAAGAGAACGCTGGTCTGTCGGGAACAAAGCCTACTGAATGGTCGGGGGGGATTACGGGTGTTTCCTCGTGTGTCTTTTCGTTGACCCTCATCAGATTTCTATTTCCCGATCGTTGGTAAACAATGTCGCTGCTGGGCCACCAGGCAAGTTGGTAATTGGTGTCCGAAGCGTTGGTGGTTTCCAGCGCTTGGGCCGCACCACCATTGGCGCTGATCGTCCACACTTTAGGTGTGCCGTTTTGATCGCCGACAAACGCGATGCGCTGGCCGTCCGGAGACCAGGCTGGGTTGGCAGTCTTGGTGTGCTCGAAGAAGGTGAGTTGTACCCGTTCGCCGCCGGCGACTGACAGTTTGAAGATATTTGTCTCGTCGGGATTTGGCCCAAGAACTAACGCAATCCAGCGTCCGTCAGGAGAAAAACTGGGCCCGCCGTAATACGAAGTGCCCGAGGTGAGGCGGCTGATTTCCGGCTTTGCTTTCTTTCCCGTACTCGTCAGATCAACTCGCCACAGGTTCGAAGTATGAGATTCTCGCGTGTACGCCAGCCTAGAGCCATCACCAGACAGCGTGAAAAACTCGCCGGCCTGCAGGCCCTCAGCAAGCACTACGGATTCCGAGTCTCCGCTGCTCACCGGAACCTTGGAAAGCTCTTTGGTGCTTCCCTTTCCGTGCAGATAGTAGATCGAGTCGCCAGCCGGAGACCAGCGGGCTGAGTAGATTTGATCGCTTTCTTCTACGAGCTTGCGTTCGTCGCTGCCATCCGGTTTGAAAACCAGAATCTGGAATCTCCCAAGGGTCTGTGCGACAGCCAAAATCATGCTGGCGCGGACAGAACAGTCTATATCAAAAAGAAAATTGTATTCAGATAAGCGAAGTTCCTTCGTCTCACCAGTAAGCTTGTTCAGTAATCTGAAGCCCTTGAAACCCGACTGGTCCGCTTGACTAGCCGTCACAATCTGCGATCCATCGGAAGCAAACCAGCAGAAGTAACTCCCGCGGTCAGTGATCGGTCGAACAACTCCGCCCAGGCGAGAAACGACAAAGATGCCGTTCCTACTAGCTTGTTGCCGTGCTGCATCGAGCACAGGGTCCCAAATGTGAAACAGTACTTCGGCACCGTCCGGTGACCACCTCGGACGCTCTACCCAATTGCCGCTCGCAAGCTCAAGATCAACTCCACTAGAAGCTTGCAAAATCAACTTTTGCGGCTCGCCGGGTCTCCTGGAAGCATACGCGACAAACAGCCCGTCTAGTGAAATAGCGGGTTCATACGCATCGCCTGAAAACGTGAATTGCGTGTGTGTGGTCCTGGCCTGGGAAACATTCTTCGAGCGCAAGCCGCGCGTTGCGTACAGAACTGCCCCGAACAGCAAGCCAACGACGACGAGGCTCACGGCCAGCCTCAATCGGTACTCCCTGATGGCGGCGAACCCACCAGTGTCTTTCCTCGGGTAAACCGCGCCGCTGCTCGACGTTTCCGACAGCGCATCCAGAGCAAACGCCAAGTCTGACGCAGATTGGAATCGTTGCTCCGGGTTCTTCTCCAGACACCGATGCGCCACCCGCTGCATGGCCGGCGGAATGTTGGTCGTGACCTGCGAAATGCCCGGCGGGTCCTCATTCAGAATCGCCGTCATCGTCTCCGGCGAAGTCGGCTTCTGAAACGCCCGCTTCCCCGCCAGCATTTCATACAGAATTGCCCCGAACGCGAAAATATCCGCGCGATGATCCGCTGCTTCACCCCGCACCTGCTCCGGAGCCATATAGCCCACCGTGCCCATCACCACGCCCGCTTCCGTCTTTTCGGTGAGCTTCGGTGTGGCGTGCTCGAAACTGGACTGCGACTGCGTCAGCTTCGCCAGCCCAAAGTCCAGAATCTTCAATCGCCCGTCTTTCGTGACAAACAGGTTCTCCGGCTTCAGATCCCGATGGACAATGCCTTTCTCATGTGCCGCCGCCAGCCCGCGCGCAATCTGCACGCCGTAATCAATCACCTTGCGCACGGGCAGACGGCCCCGCCGGATCAGCTCCCGCAGCGTCTCTCCTTCCAGCAGCTCCGAGACTAAGTAAGGCGCACCGTTATACGTTCCCATCTGGTGCACCGCCAGAATGTTCGGATGGTTCAGCGCCGCCGCCGCCCGCGCCTCCTGCTCGAAGCGCCTCAGTCGCTCGGAATCCGCAGAAAGAAAAGACGGCAAAACCTTGATCGCCACATCCCGCCCCAGCCGCAGATCGCGGGCCCGATACACCTCGCCCATGCCGCCGGAACCCAGCAGCGACTTGACTTCATACTCGCCCAACTTAGTCCCCGGAGTGAGTGTCGCCCGCGGCGCCTCCGACTCCAAGAAGCTGGAGCGCACATCCGGGCCAGAGGCAAGCAGCGTTTCGACTTCCTGCCGCAACGATGGATCGGACGAACAGGCCTGATTCAGATAGGCAGAGCGCTCGCCGGGCGCCAGTTCCAGCGCCTTCTCCAGCACATCCCGAATTTGCTGCCAGCGTTCCGGCGTCATGCTTTGTCTGCCTTGCTCATCTCGTGATGCAACCAAAGCTTGGCTGTAGTCCAGTGCCTTTTCACCGTGGTTGGCGAGAGGTTCATCGCACGCGCGGTTTCTTCAATGGAAAGACCTCCGAAAAACCTCAGCTCGACAATGCGGCTCTGCTGCGGGTCAAGTCTGGCCAGTTCGTTCAAGGAGTCGTCGAGAGCGACCATGTCTACGCTGCGGGTTTTGAATGCCAGGCTGTCATCCAGCGTCAACCGGCAGCCACCGTCCCGTTTGGCGGCTTTGCGGCTGCGCGCGTACTCGACCAAAATCTGCCGCATCAGTTGCGCGCAAATGGCTACGAAGTGCTCGCGGTTCTTGAACTCGGCCGCGTCTTGCTTCTCTAGGCGCATGTACGCCTCATGCACCAGGGCGGTGCTTTGCAGGGTGTGGCCGGGGCGTTCGTTCCGCAGGTAACGGTGGGCGACCCGCCGAAGCTCGTCATAAACGAGAGGAACCGCGGCGCGCAAGGCCTCGTCGTCACCGGCGTGCCAGTTCGCCAATAGCTGGCTAACAGTTTTGAGCGGAAGTTGCGGCAACTAGCCTCCCCAAAAACGGAGCCCCAGAATCGTGGTGGATAACGGTAGCTTCACCGGATGTCCGATGTCAATCAATTGAAACAACAGGTAATTCAGTCGCTTAGCACGGAGTTGCACGCCGACTAGTTCGGGATATCCCGAATTTTCCTCTTTCGTGGACCAATTCCCGGTGGAATTTCGCTTTATCTGAATGACAAGGCCACCGAACCTGGGAGGCAGCGTGCTCAATGGTTCTAAAGCGCGATTCGCTCTTCGGTGCTGTCCCGCTCGGATTCTGCATCTTCGCCGCGAACTGGGCCGTGGTCCGGGAGATTACTGCAGAAAGTCCCAGCTCGAGACCGTCGCCTCCACCATTCACAAGCTTGTGCGTGTGGCGCACTTCTCCAGGATGTGCCGGCTTCAACGAGACGATCCTGAGAAATAGAGAAAATCCCGGCTTGCTTGGACCAATTCATCGCGGAATTTCGCTTTAGCAGAAGACAAGGCTTTTACTGCTTGGGCGTGGAAGGAAAAGCGACTTCACCAAAGGAGGCAATTTATGAAGAAATGCAAACCAATGTCTTGGGTAACCGCACGCAACCTATTCGGGGCTCTAGCAGCCATGCTGATCATGCTGGCCGTGCCTGCGCTGGCGCAGCTGGCCTCGGAGAGGCCCCTCTACACCTTTCCTGGCGGCCGTCACGGTGCCATTGGAGGGAATAACCTGGTCGCTGACTCGGCGGGCAACATCTATGGTACGACTTGGGCGGGAGGCAACAATTCCACGAGTTGCGAGGTTTATACGGGTCTCACCGGATGCGGCGTAGTTTTTAAGCTGACTCGCGGCCCGCACGGGACCTGGGAGCAGACAGTGCTCTACACCTTCACCGGTGGCCCCGACGGAGCCGTGCCCGCCAACGGCGTGATTCTGGACTCGTCCGGCAATCTATATGGCACCACGCTCTTTGGCGGTGATAAGAAACCTGCAAACTGTCAAGCCGTCGGTATTTACCCCGCCGGATGCGGCGTAGTTTTTGAGCTGACGCCCAGCACGAGCGGCCCGTGGACCGAATCGGTCCTCTACAGATTCACCGGCGGCGCGGACGGAAGCGAACCGTTTGATCGCCTGATCTTTGGCTCCAGCGGTAATCTCTATGGCACGACCAGCATCGGTGGCAATGACAGCTGCAGCCCTCCATACGGCTGCGGCGTCGTTTTCAAGCTCACTCCCGGTGCCGGAGGCCAGTGGAGCGAGACAGTGCTTTACACCTTTGGCAACGGCAGTGACGGCGGTTTTCCCTTTACCGGAGTGACGCTCGATGCGCAGGGAAATCTTTACGGTGTAGCGGAAGGCGGAGGCGACACCTCCGTCACTTGCAATGGAAATCCCGGCTGTGGCGTCGTCTTCAAGCTGACCCCTGCCCAAAGCCCTCCCTGGCCTGAGAGCGTCCTGTATGCCTTTGCGGGTGGCGCAGACGGCGCCGATCCTTTCATGTACGTGGTCCTTGACTCCGCTGGCAATGTCTATGGCACCACAGGGGCCGGGGGCAATACGACAGGAAGCCTTTGTATTGGCAACGGGGACTCAGGCTGCGGGGTGGTGTTTGAGCTGTCGCCTCCCCAATCAGGAGGAAACTGGACCGAGACCGTGCTTTATACATTTTGCTCCCTGGAAAACTGCATCGACGGGCGGTTTAGCGGCGAGCCATTGGTTTTTGACCCAGCCGGTAATCTCTACGGCGTTGCATATAACGGAGGGTACTTCTTCGCAGGCGTTGTTTTCAAATTAACCCCAACTGGTGAAGGCCCATGGACCCAGAACATCCTGCATGCCTTTACTGGAGGCACTGACGGAGGTGGCCCCGAAACTAATCTGCTTCTCAATCCAGCTGGCAGCCTCATCGGTGTCACTGATTTTGGCGGCAATGATTCGGAGTGCACAGGGCATTCTCCAGCGGGCTGTGGTGTCGTCTTCGAGATCCACCGATAAGGTGGCGTTCTAAGGAAACGACTAGCTATTTAAATCGATGCCAGAGTGGCGAGTCACGGGATTGCGACCCGCCACTCTGCAGACCAAATGTCGTTGAGAACATCTCCTGTCGTAACGGGTAATGGCATTTGCCTGGGTATCTGCGGTTACTCCCTCCGCCCGGATGTTCCAGTTATGCGGTTTGTTGGCGTAACCTCGCCATTGGCACCTGTAACCCGGCGAGCCAGGCTTGTGCCAGAAGGGTTAGATTTCGGCACTTATTGAACGGCACGTGAGTCGCAACAAATGGCGGACGTAGCCGCTTAATCGATTTTCGACCGACTGGGATCAGTGGCCGCCCTTTAGCACCACGGCGAAGCACAAGTAGTTGTGTCACGCCGACCTTTTATCGCAAGTGATTGTGAATTCCAGCCTCTCGAATCTCTAGAGCGCTAGGCCTTGCGTTTTTTCTCCGACTCTTGGGATCGTATGAAGGGAGCTGGGAGACTCGAGCGCGTCGATGCCCGAGTGTGACCTCGCAATGATTTCAATTACCTCCAGGCCTTCATACCATTTGGCGGGACTTTTGGGGAACATAAAGGCATGGTGTTGGTTGGTTACGGACAGTTACCGACAGTTACAGTAGTTATAACTGGGTTATAACCGAGTTACCACTTTGTGGTAACCAAGCCGTTCCCTTGCTGCAGATCGCCCGCAAGCGCCGATAGTGCTTTAGTCGAATCGACGATGGGAGCGTTGGTTGGTGTTCCGCTTGCTGCAACAGTGCAGCACAAGTTCTTATACGATTCGGCTCCTGGCCCTAGGCGGAGCGTAAACCGACCTTCTCCCATTTCCAAATCGTTGCCGTTCGGCACGATTCACTGAACTAGGTAATATCCACTGCTGTTTCTCATTTCCTACTTTCTTTTCCGAGCATTTGTGGGAACATCTTCGGCAAGAACTTCGGCTACGATTATGGCGGGTCGTGATTCCGATCACATTGCCAGTCTCCGCACCTCTTCACCCGGTTCCTGGCGAAGGAAGCGGCGGTGTTGCTTGGTTACCGGCAGTTACGGGCGTGTACACGCGGTTATCACCGAGTTACCACTTTGGTGGTAACCAGCCCTCTTGACTTTCGCTCGGCTTTGAGGCACAAGCGGGCCGATCAAGAACCGTGATAATGACGGCGCAGTGTACTTCCCTTTCCGGCACAAGCAACGGACACCCCGATAAGCAGTCTTGACTAGCCCTCATTGGGCTGGGAGTGATTTCAATCAGATCCAACTTTTCCATGGATTAACCGTGTTCTTGGTGAACACAAGAATCAGTGTTGGTTGGTGTTCGTCGGTGTTCGGCGTGTTACACCCCGTGTAACACTCAGTGTTCCACGTGCTGTTACACCAACCCACTTGACTTTGGTCGAGTTTCTAGGGCTTGCCTCTCCTTCCCCAGTTTGGCTCGCGCCTGCACCAGTTCGTGTACGATTCGCGTGATCACGCCTCCCACAGCCTATTGCTCGAGCACAAAATTAGAAGTTCAGTGCTCTGCGCTCCTGGCCAAGGGCTCACACGAATCTGCGAAGACCGCTGGAAAACCTCACGCTAGGCTGTGTAAAAACCCCTCAGCGGGATTTTGGCACAGGTGTATATGGTTTTCCTTGGCTAATCAGCTAGGCACTTGATGAGACTCTAATGCTGAAGATGGGCGACAGGGCGGTGGCTGCCTTCGTCAGTGGGGATACTCATGGGTACCGTTTTGATCCTCGGATTACCCCCCTGCTGCGTTCGAGGTTCGATACTAAGTTTCTACCCAGTTGAAGAACTCTCTTACAAATTCCTCAACTACTGCTGCCGGAATTATCACCTTCACAAAGCAACCGCATCCATAGGCCAGCCGATCGTGATTGGATCGCGGCCCTCTTCCTTGGCCGCAGCTAATTCCTGATCGGTGCAGACGAAAACAAGATTTCCACAGATAC
>Ga0209517_10001156_pt1 | contig 41239 bp, 30 predicted proteins | sample PeaSoiMetSII2010_FD_187695 | JGI IMG/M metagenome (GOLD analysis project Ga0209517, IMG submission 187695) | Peat soil microbial communities from Weissenstadt, Germany - SII-2010 (SPAdes) (version 2) | ecosystem: Environmental > Terrestrial > Soil > Wetlands > Peat | place: Germany...
CTGCGGCACCCCTCTCCCGCCCGAGCGGGAGAGGGGACGGGGGTGAGGGAGGGCCTCACGAACCCACGGCTTACGCCGTGGGCTACTCGCTTACGCCCGCACCGCGGGCTGACATATTCAACGAACTTCTGGGACACGACACTAGTGCTCAATGACGGAAGTCGCCGTCACCGGCCAGTCATCCTGAGGGGCCGAAGGCGACGAAGGATCCCTGCAGTTCCTTGATCCTACTACGCGCCACAAACTGCAGGGATCCTTCGCTACGCTCAGGATGACATGTTGAGCGAGGTCTCCCACACACTCTTCAGCCCCGACCTGGAGTTTCTACATCTTCATCGCCCTTGTTTGCGGCATGGCCGTTCTCGGCCACGTCGAGGCGCAAAGCTCGCATCTGTCTCTGCCTTAAGCCCCAAAGGGGCGGCCTATCACAGCCCAGGCCAACGGCCTGGGTCATCAACGTCGCGCCTTCAATCTCCAAGCCCTGTAGGGGCGAAATATACCTCCGGCGGATGAGTTCGCGATGCTTGGTGCCGAAGGTGAGATGGGCGTACCGTTGGGACAAAGATCGCGGGATCGGAACTACCTTATTCCGCCCTTTCAGGGCTGACCGAATCTAAACGGGCTGACATCGCTGACCCAGGCCGTTGGCCTGGGCTTTGTCAGAGCGCCCCTTTGGGGCTCAGCAGCCGACCCGACCCGCCCCGGCTGAAGAAAGCGCCGGCTGCGGGCCACCCTCTCCCCAAGGGAGAGGGCCGTCACACTGATCGATTTCAGCCCTCTCCCTTGGGGAGAGGGTGGCGAGAGTAGCGAGCCGGGTGAGGGGTTTCTTCCCACAGAACCTCGCAACTTCGGAATTTGGGTTAATCCTGAGTGATGATGGACCTGCGGTCCCCTAGCATCGATGAAGAGGCGAAGTCCGCGCGGGTGCAGTTGAGTTTCGTACCACCAGATGACACTCGCCAGTGTAGCGTTTTCCGCTACGCCGCTTCGTTCGACTGATCTTCTGGAGCGCCTGGAAAGCGAGGTGGCCCAGGCTGAGGCGGAAGAGATTGACAGTGGTCAAGGGCGGACTAATAAACGGGGCGCAGTAAATATCGTCACAACCGACCACCGAGATGTCTTCCGGAACACGCACTGCAGCCGCGTGAAAGGCATTGATGGCTCCAATCGCTGTCAGGTCGTTCTGGCAGATGATGGCGGTTGGAACGACCGGACGGTCGAGCAGAAGCCGAGCGGCCACCGCGCCGCCCTCGACGGTCTGGTTTCCGTCCACGATGACCTCCGGTGAGAGGCCGAATTCACGCAGCACCGTGGTGCAGGCCGCGCGGTAGATGAGACTCGCGCGACGGCTGGCAGCGCCGGCGATAAGGGCAAAGTCCCGGTGGCCTAACTCGCTGAGATGAGCGACTGCTTCGCGAAGTCCCTGCGCGTAGTCGAGAACGATGGTGCTCCGCAGACGGCGGGCGCGCTCGACATCCAGAAAGACGATCGGTACCTCGTGCGAGGTAAGTTCTTCGCCCAACTCGGGCCCGATTTGCGACGTCATGATGGCCACGCCACGAACCTTGTTTTCGAGCATCACGCGCACCGCGGCTCGGGTTCGATTGGGATCATAGCCGGTTGCGCAGAGCAGCATGTCGAGGCCTTGCTCCACCGCAGCCGTTTCGAAACCTTTGATGATTTCAGGGAAAAACGGATTCTGGATGTCGGAAATGATCAGACCGAAAAAGTCGCTCGATCCGCGCGTCAGGCTTCGCGCGTGGGCGTCTTTGTAGAATCCGAGCGAGCGCACTGCGTCCAATATCCGTTGCCGGGTTTCAGGCGCCACGTGACGCGTATTGTTCATTACGTGCGACACGGTAGTTTTTGACACGCCTGCCTTCTCGGCAACATCAAGCATTCGAATTTCCATTCGAGAAACCCTCCCGGCGGGGGTAGCGCCGATCTCAGGTAGCCCATCCTAGCAAAACAGAGGAGCTGAACGCAATCGGTTGCCGCAACCGGATGCCATCGGGCTGCTCTGAAAATTACTCCCCTCCCCCGCCTGCTTGTAGGGGGACGGCTTGCCGTCCCCTAATGAACGGGGTAGGGCAAGCCCTACCCCTACACGTTTTCAAGGCAGCGAAACATCGTAGTCTCGACGAACTGCAGCTAGGTTTCGCCCGAGATCTGGCGGGATCACACCGTCGGGCTGCAGCAGCGTCCTGGCCGGGTCGATGTATTTCCAACAGACTAACGCGATGACGTTTAGAACGGCGGCGATGTAGAAATAGGCTTTTACGTTGCCGGTCCAGTTCATCAAGAGAGGGAAGAGCAGAGAACTTGCAAGCGATCCCATCGCCCCCAGGGTATTCATGGCCGCCGAAAGGGTCCCCGAATACTCGACGCCGACATCGCAGCAGACGGTCCAACTGGAACTCAGCGTCACGTCCACGCCATAGGTCATCAAGGCAAAACACGCGATGAACCAGCCGGGAGAGTGCATGTAAGGCGCGACGCACAGGGTCACGATGGACAGCGCGAAGCCCGCGATCGCGGGTCCGGCGCGCGATGCCCTCAGGCGGCCCCTCTGGTAGATCCAATCGACGGCGGCGCCCCCGCTCCAGGTGGCGAGCGCCCCGGCATAGAGCGGAATGCTCGCATACAAACCTGCCTGGGCCGGCGTGAGCGCGAAACGTGTTTTCAAGAAAGGCAACAGCCAGCTAAAGCAGATAAAGAACGCAAAGTTGCAGGCGAAGTACTGGTAGATGATGAGATAGAAATTCCGGGAACGGAGAAAAGCCTGCCAGGGGAATTTGCCGCGGGCCGCCGCGCGGTTTGGATTAGCTGGCTGGCTCGGTTCCATGATAACAGGTGACGGTTCGGTATTCGGAACCCCCTCACCCGTCCCGCGCCGGCTGGTGAAAGCGCCGTTGCGGGACACCCTCTCCCCCAAGGGGGCGAGGGATGAGGTTTCGTGGATGGTGGTCACCCCGTCCGCTGAGGGGGCGAGGGACGCGTTTTGATTGGCGTGCCCGCCTGAACCGGCTGCGGGCGCGTCGCGGAACCAGGCATACCAGACGGCGGACCAGACCGCGCCTGATATTCCCAGCAAGACGAAACTCGCCCGCCAGCCGAGCCGCGCCACGCACAGTGGAATCACCGCTAACCCGAAAGCCGCGCCCAGCCTTGAGCCGGTGTTGAGAAGCCCCAGAGCCAGACCGCGCTCGCGCGGCAACGTCCAATTGTGGACGGCTCGCGTGGCCTGCGGAAAGACGCCCGCCTCCGCCAGGCCGAACAGGAATCGGATACTGATGAGGACGGCAATCCCGGAAACCAGTCCTGTACATAAGGTGAAGAACGACCAGAAGAACACGCTGAGGGCGAGAGACTTCCTGGGGCCCCATCGATCTGCGAGCAGACCGGAGGGGAGCATGAAAACCGCATATCCGAAGGCGAACGCCCCGAATACGACGCCGAAAGTCACATCGCCGATGCCCAGATCGCGCGCCATGTCGATCTTGGCGCCGGAAATCCCGACGCGTGCGAGAATTGTCAAGAAGGAAACAGCCACCACAGCACAAATCACCCGCCACCGGTGCCGCGTGGTGACTGCGGTTGCGGAAGATTCAGGGGACTGCTGAAGGTTCGTCATGCTTCGAGGGTGGAGTGAGAGTTTTTGTGGTTGCCAGCGGGCAGGCACAAGGCCCCTGGGCGCTAACATACGCGCCTGGAAACGATGTTAAATGCCCGAAGGGCATTAACATCATTAGCCGTAGGTGAAACCTACGGATATGAAGCCCCCTCCTCTTGATCGTCTCCGACCCCGTAGGGGTCGAATCTTCGACCCTTTCAGGGTCGGATACTGCTTTTGTGCTCCGCCCGCCCGTAGGTTTCATCCGTCAGCCGACGGACTAATGATCTTGGGTCCCTTCGCGGGGGCCCTAGGGACGCGCTTATCTTAGCGCCTATGGGCACAAGGTGCTTCCCTAGGCATCCTTCTTGGACCCGCAAGAAGAGCGAACGATAAGGCGTGTCTCAAGCATCACCTGCCGCCTCGGCCATCCGGGGTGGTGAACCCGCAGCAGGAGTAATTCAGCGGCGGTCTTCCCGGCCTCGAAGGCGGGTTGCGCGACGGTGGTCAGAGGAGGACGCAGGGATATAGCCCAGGGCATATCATCGAAACCTACAATCGCGATCTGGCGCGGGATGTCGAGGGCGCGCTCATGAATGGCTTGCAGGGCGCCGAGGGTTAACAGGTTGCTTCCTGCAAACACTGCGGTAGGCGGCGTAGCCAGGTCAAGCAGTTGCTGCATGGCGGAATAACCCGCCGGCTGCTTGAACGCACAGTGCACGATCAGGTTTTCGTCGATCGGCAGGCCGGCTTCGCCGAGAGCGTCTTCGTACCCCGTTTGGCGGTCGCGCGCGGTCGAGAGCACCAGGGGGCCGTTAATGATGGCGATGCGCTGGTGGCCCAGCCGGATCAGGTGTGAGGTGGCGGCGCAGGCGCCCTCACGATTCGCCACCATCACCTGATCGATGCGCAAACGCGCCGGGACGCGCGACACCGCAACCATCGCCGTGCCGGCTTTGCCCAGCTCAGCATAGAGCGGGGACGGCGTGCGGCTGGCCGCGAAGATCAAGCCTCGCACCCCCTCAGCGCGGAACACCTCCAGGCGGCGCGTTTCCTGTTCCGGATCCTCGTTGTAATTCGCCAGAAGTAGAGAGTAGTCGGTTTTTTGGAGAACGTCCTCGATCCCGCACACGATGCTGGTGAAGAAAGGATTTTCAATATCCGGAATCAGGACTCCGACCGCCCGGCTCGAGCGGACACGCAGGTCGCGTGCGGCGCGGTTGGGGCGATAGGAAAGCAACCGCGCCACCTCGAGAACCCGCGAGCGCAGCGGCTCCCGCACGCCCGCCGAGCCCGAGAGAGCACGCGACACCGTAGCCGTGGATACGCCGGCGCGCGCCGCAACCTCTTTAACGGTTGGTACTCGAGACAGTTCCTTGGCCGGATTCTCTTGGTCGCTCATGGCTCGGTTTTTTTCTCCCCCGCCCCGGGCTTGCCCGAGGAAACCGGGCCGCCCGGCCGCTTCCAGAATTTGTCACTCTTGATCCACTCGCTCGGAACATAGCTGGTCACGGGATTAAAGGCAAACAGTTGGTGTTCGGATGAAGCGATCGAGGCGGCGGTCAGATCACTGAAAGTCTTCAGGCCGTCTTCGCCGAGCGCGGCCGCGAACCGGGGGTTGTTATCCTTCAGTACACGATCGATTTCGGCAAGACTCTGGCGCGCGGTGAGTACAAGATAAGTGCCGCCCTCGCCGCCGTAAAGTTGCCGGTAAGTGCTCCACTGAGCCTCCGGCACCGCTTTCTCATAGGTCTCCCGGACCATCCGCACGAGCTCAATCCATTCGCGCTCGTGCCCCGGTCGTACATGGTAAGTGGCGATGTCCATGTAGCGCATGGGCGCGAGGTCTGCCGCCGGGCGCAGACTCATTTCGTCCTGGTAGACGAAGACGCTCTGGTCTTCGGTGTAGACCATCTCGCCATCCGCGATGTAGTCGCGGCTGAGTTCGGCAGTAAGCGCGGCCTTCCTGCCGAGAGTTGCGTCGCTTTGTTCCCAGGCCTCGAAGGAATCATACCATGTGAAGAATAAGGCGCGCTTCTGGCCGGAGAGCGAGATCATGCCGAGCCAATGCACGGGCGAGTTAGCGCGGCTCATGGCCCCGACAAACGCGCCTTCGGTTTTGTCGTGCAGTGCGTGAGCTTTGCCGGGCTTCGTATATTCGCCGGTGATCTGCAGCACCTTCGGGATGGAACGAGCGTCCTGAGCCGCAGCCACGCAACTGGTCGCAACTGCCACGCACAGTCCCAACATAAAATGAGCTGGTTTCGTCAAGGTACAGGGTCCTTTCTTCTTGAGTTTAGTTCCGACTCATGAACCAATCAGCGGTCGACTCCCGCGGGCGCACGGGCCCTTCGCTCTTGAGCGCTAGGATAAGCGCGTGGGAACGATGGTAAATGCCCGAAGGGCATTAACATCATTAGCCGTAGGTGAAACCTACGGAAATGAAGCCCCCACCTTTTGATTTTCTCCGACCCCGCAGGGGTCGAATGTTCAACCCTTTCAGGGTCGGATACTGGTTTTGTGCTCCGCCCGTCCGTAGGCTTCACCTACGGCTAATGATCTTGGGTCCCTTCGGGACCCTAGGCACGCGCTTATCTTAGCGCCTATGGGCCCTTCGCCTAAACCCGAAGCCAGCGTGTCGCATTGTGACCCATCGGGCGACTCGACAGCAAAGTGCGTAATCGATTGCAGCTGCATCATAGGCCCGGCGATGCGGCCTGTCAAGTCTTTTCGCGTTGGCTTTTTACTTCACGTCTCGAGTCTCAGCCGGGAGGGCGCGGACGGCGGGAACGGGGTTTCACTTACTTGAGTTGCTCCGTGGCCCTGTGCCTCTTGTGGGGAGATTCCCGTTGAGGCTGCACCGCATCGATCAAGTCGTGCCCGCCCCAATCCCTCGACAACGACCCGTACCGTAGGGGGACGGCTTGCCGTCCCCGGAAGGTTACTAGGCCGACGGGGGTAGGGCAAGCCCTACCCCTACACCACCTGGGTACGTCCAGGTAAGGCGAAAAGGCGCATGGCTGCGAGCCGCTCTAATCATCAGCTGAGGTTATCGATGGATTGGAGGCTCGCACGGGGGGCCTGGAGTTTCCGGTTGACAGCAGAATAGAATTAGCCTTTAATGGTGCGGGCGTGTAATCGATTGCACACGGAGCTAGTTCAGTGAACCTAACTGGTCCTCAGGTCGAGTGTGTAGGGGAGTGGGAACGAAATGGTGGAGACGAATCAATCCGAACGCATCGGGGAGCGAGCCCTGAAGCGTTTCTGCACTGAAATCCTCACCAAGGTCGGGGTTCCGCACGAGGACGCGGTGCGCATCATGGAAAACCTGGTGGAAGCGGACTTGCGCGGCGTGTCGTCGCACGGTGTGATGCGCTTTCCCATTTACGTCCAGCGGCTGCGCGCCGGCGTTGTCAATCCTCGTCCGATGATACGGCTGGTTCGCGAGGCCCACAACACCGCCGTGGTGGACGGCGATAACGGCATGGGCCAATTGGTGGGCGTGGAAGCGATGCAACTCGCAATTGACAAAGGCGCGTCGGGAGATTGCAGCTTCGTAGCGGTGCGCAACAGCAACCATTTTGGCGCGGCGGCGTACTATTCGTCGATGGCGGTTCCGCACCAGATGATCGGAATGAGCTTTACGATCGGCGGCATCAACCACATGACGCCATGGGGTGGAGCGGAAGCGATCCTGGGCAATAATCCCTTTTCCGTCGCGTTGCCCGCGGGAGAGGAGTTGCCCGTCGTCCTCGACATGGCATGCAGCGTGGCAGCGCGTGGGAAAATCATGGTTGCCGCCCAAGACCACACGCCGATTCCCGGCGATTGGGCCGTGGGCCCAGACGGCCAGCCTACCACTGACCCGCACGAGGCGCTCAAGGGGTTCGTCCTACCCGTCGGCGGTCCCAAGGGCTACGCACTGACCCTGGTCATCGGGTTACTCAGTACGATGCTCGGCGGCGCTTTTTTCGGCAGTGAAGTTACCCACATGTATGACGATTTCGAGCGGCCGCAGAATATCGGCCACTTATTCGGAGTCCTTCCGATTGCCTCGTTCGAGTCTGTCCAATCTTACAAGGCGCGCATGGATAAGGCGATTCGGGAAGTCCGCAATGTGAAGCGCGCCCCGGGGGTCGAGCGAATCTACCTGCCGGGAGAACGTGAACACCTTCTGGCCGAGGAGTATCGCAGGTCGGGAATCCCAATGCCCCCGACGGTATTGGCGGAGTTGCGTGATCTCGGCCGGCAATTCGAGGTGAAGTTATAACCCACGCCGGCGAAGGTGATAGAACCGATACCGTGTCATCCTGAGCGAAGCGAAGGATCTCCGCAGTTGTTCGTAAGCCGCCGGATCAGAACAAATGCAGAGATCCTTCGCTTCGCTCAGGATGACAGACTATCATTTTCTCAATCCGCTGAGAGGCAGGAAGGGAAAACCATGAAGCAAACCAGGAAGAAGCTTGTGATCGGGGTGGATATCGGGGGGACTCACTTCAGAACCGGTGTTGTTGAAACGTCCACTCGCCGCGTGCTCGGACTGACGAAGGCAAAGACGTCCGAGCTCACACTCGACATTCTTTGTCTACTCTTGTCAAACACGGTCCCCAGTACGAAGGCAAGATCGGCGGTATAGGCGTCGTGGTCCCGGGTTGTTGCAGCGCCGATCTGCGTCGTTCGATCAGTACCGACGGCATCGCCCCGTTTCTGGATGGCTGCAACCTGGCAGACATCATCGAAAAGCGAGTGGGCATTCCGGCGCGCGTCGACAGTGACGTTCGAGCTCACACGATCGGCGAGCTGCGCTACGGGGGATGGGGCGAGCCGCGGTCGCTGCTGGTCATCACCTTAGGTACGGGTGTCGGGCTAGGATGGTACGTGGACGGCCCCCTTTATCCGCCCCCGGACCATGGCGCTCAGGGCGGGCACATCGCGGTTTCATGGACAGGCGGGAATCCCTGTTACTGCGGAGCGCAAGGCGGCTGAGATGGGATTGCCAGTGGGACGGCCATGGAAGCGGCAGCGGCGGAACGGCTCAGACGCCTTTTGCCCTCCAGCCTGAAGGGCCGCGTAACCGCCGAGCAGCTCTGTGCCGCCGCGCCGACCGACACCATGGCGCGCGGCTGCATCGACCGTGCTATCGAGGCGCTGCGGGCCGGACTCCACACGTACCATCACATTTTGTTTCCGGATCTGGTGGTGTTCGGAGGCGGGCTCGCGCGAGGACTCTGGCCCTACCTGGGAGAACTGCGAAAATGGTTTGTCGCGACCCGCCGGTACGATGGCCGCAAGAACCGCCTTGTGCTGTCGCGGCTCGGGGATAAAGCCGCGATCTATGGAACTGCCGCGCTGGCTTCGGGGGTTTACGAATGAACGCGTGACGTGGCCGAACACTCTGAAGTGCGCCGGCGCTCCCCGGAGCGGCTGCGGCGCCACTCTCATTATCCCGAATTCCGCAGTCGCGAGGCTCTCTGGGAAGAGACCCCTCAACTGGCTCGCTACTCTCGCCACCCTCTCCCCAAAGGAGAGAGCTGTAATCAATCATCGTTGACCGCCCTCTCCCTTGGGGAGAGGGTGCCCCGCAGCCGGCGCAGTCATCAGTCCGTCAGCTGACGGAGTCGGGTGAGGGGTTACTGCCGAAGAATCCAAACACCCGTTCCGTTCTCGCGCTTATCAAGGCAGGCAATTCAGATTCAACGAGTTGGCCTGGCAGCCTTAAATTCAGCTTCAGAATTCGGCGTTACTTAACGATCGCGCCCACAACCGGAGGGAGCAGCTCTCCCTCGGCCCAAACCGGCGGCGAATAACCCAGCCTCACAACCACCAAGTCAAGCGAAGGAACGATGTAGCAGCGGGTCGATTCATGGCCCATAAAAGCAAACGCGTCTTTCGGTACGCCCTTCCAGAGATCACCAGGTGTATTGACCCAGTAAGAGAACCCATAGTCTGGGTTGAACTGCTGGGAGCTGCGAGATGCCAGATCAATCCACCACTTCGGCACGAGTTGCTGCCCCTTCCAGACGCCTCCGTGCGCAAACAGATAACCCAATCGGGCGAAGTCGCGTCCGGAGAAGCGCAGACCACTGTGAGCGTTGGTGTGGGGGCCGATGTGCCCGCCGCCGCCCTCCCAATCCCAGCCATAATTCTCGATGCCGATAGTGTCGAACACGCGCCGCTTCATAAAGGTGCTGATTTCCTCGCCTGCCACTTTTGAGAAGATCAACGACAGTTCGGAGAAGGCCGCATCCGAATACTCCCAGGCCGTACCGGGATCCGCGTAAAGCTTGGCTGCGGATGCTCCGAGACGATTCGGCTGTTTCCCCAAAGCGATTTCGTACTCTCCGCCTCCGTCTGCTACCGGGAGTCCAACCATCCCGAAGCTCTCACCTGGTATACCGGAGGTCATGGAGAGGAGATTCCTCAACTTGATGGTTGCTTTGCGCGGGTCGGTTAACGGATAAGCTTCCGGAATCAAGGGATAAGCCAGCGTTTCGAGGTCGATGTGGGCGCCGTTCGGAAGCTTGTTCTCGCGGCTGTCTTCAAAGAGTATACCGTAAGCCGTCCCGGTGGCCGACTTTGTGCACGACCAGACGTCGAAAGTGGTTTGCGGCATGGTGGGTGTCCCGTACCACTCGCGCACCAGGTAGCCGTGCCGGATCACCACGATCACCCACGGACCTCCGTAGCACTCGCGGTGATACGAGCCCACCCAATCAAGCAACTTGGGATCCATTCCGGCCAGCTTCCTCACGTCGTCGTCCGTCTTGCAGCGCCGCCAACTGCCGTGAGATTCCGAAGGCGGGTAATAGACTTCGCCGTCGTCTGACGCCGCCGCCGGACGACCCTGGGTCACAGTCACCGCAGAAACGATCACCGCCATCGTGGCGGCAAGCACCAGCAACAAGCCAAGCCACAGAGTTTTTCGCACCTCAACACCTCCCTGAAAAATAAAGAAAACGTGAAATCCATTACAAGCTGATTGATGTTAATACCCCCGCCCGTGGATGGATGTCAAGAGGAATTTTTGGTGCCCCGGTCCATCGATAACGCGGGCCGGGCTGGCAGTGGCGCACTGCGCTGGACCATCCGCCACCTCCGGTGTCACCTGGAAAGCGCTGCCCGTAGGGGCGAGGCGCCGAAACTGTGAAAAACTCCTGAGTGTGTCATCCTGAGCGCAGACTTCATGATCCTTCGGCTCACCACTGTGCATGAAAATGGCTCTTTGGAGGTAACTCCTGTATGTTCAACAAAAGCTTCCGCCATTTTCATAGCAGCGAAGGATCTCTGCAGTTGTTCGCAAATCGTTGAGATATAGAAAACTGCCAAGGTCCTTCGCTGCTATGAAAATAGCCGGAGCTTTTATTGAAAACACATGACTTAGCTCCTACGAGGCCATTTTCGTGCACAGTGGTGAGCCGAAGGATCATGGAGTCTGCGCTCAGGATGACAGGCGATTGGTTTTCTTCAAAGTTTCGACGCACCGTCCCTATTTGTTCGTTGATTCGGGTGGGCGCCGCTATGATGCCGCCCTCATCGGCAAGGGTGAGTCAGAATATCATTGACACTGCGGAAGACAGGTTTTAAGATGCTGCTGCAAACGATTACTCGTTTTAGTAGTACCGACTGTTCACGATACTCAAGCACGAAGGTTTGCTCAACCCGATTCTGAATGGAGCCCGTGTATGACCCACCGAGAGCGGATTCTCGCCGCTTTGGCGCACCGAAGTCCTGACCGCGTTCCGGTTGACCTGGGTGGGACCTACAGCACTAGTATGAACGTTCGCGCCTACGCGGCGCTGCGCGCCTGGCTTGGCTTGCCGCCTGAACCATGTCCGGCCTTCCTTCTGGCCCGAGCGGCGCAGGTCATTCCCGGCGAAGACATCGTCACACGCTTTCGCCTGGACGCGCGGCCGATGGTGATGGGAGCTCCCGACCGCGCTCGAGGCGGCGCGATATCCGACGAAGTTTACGTGGACGAATGGGGCGTGACTTGGACAAAGCCGGACCAGGGACACTTCATCAATACTGACGGTCCGTTCTACCGCCTCGTGGACCCGAGTCCAAAGGACCTGCAGGGATTCCCCTGGCCCGACCCCGACGATCCGGGCCGGTACCGCGGGCTGCGAGAGCGCGCCAAGTTCCTTCACGAGACCACGGATCACGCCGTAGTTCTTAACCTCTGGGTAGGACTTGTCCATGTGGCGGAGTTTATGCGAGGCTTCGGCCAGTGGCTGGAGGATTTGCTGGTGAACCCCGCCTTCGCGGAAGCTTTGATGGATCGGATCGCAGACTTTTGGGTTCGGGGCGCGGAACGGGCGCTCGCCGAGGCTAGGGAGTTTGTCGACGTAGTAGCCATTGTCGAGGATATGGGAACTCAGCAAGGGCCGCTCATCCGCCCGGAGGTCTACCGCCGCCTGATCAAGCCACACCACAAACGCATGATGGGCGCCGTGAAGAAGCATGGCAAGCGACTGTTTCTGCACTCCTGCGGCGCGGTCAGTGCGTTTATCCCTGACTTCATCGAACTGGGTGTTGACGCGCTGAATCCCGTTCAGGTCTCCGCCGGCGGAATGGACACCAGGAAACTGAAGAGCGAAATTGGCCACGACCTCTCATTTTGGGGCGCCATTGACACCGGCAAGGTTCTTCCCTACGGCACCCCGGAAGAAGTGCGCGCCGAAGTGAAGCGCCGCATCGATGACCTGGCCTCGAACGGAGGCTATATTCTGGCGGCCGTCCACAATATCCAGTCCGAGGTGCCGCCCCAGAACGTCGTCGCTATGTACGAAGCGGCGCTCGAATACGGGGCCGCGGCGTAGTCAGAATAGACGCGGTCGCGGTTGGATCTTCAATGGCCCTCTCCTTAAAGGAGTCTCGGTGAAAACTGGTTTATTGCTGTCATTCCGAGGAGCCGCAGGCGCCGAGGAATCTCGCACTGCCTTGAAAACACTCAGAGCGAGATTCCTCGCGGAGTTTACCCTGAGCACCCAGAGCGAGATTCCTTCACTTCGTTCAGGACAGGCTCTTCGCTGCGCTCAGGATGACAGCGAAGGGCTCGGAATGACAGTTCGAATTAGGTTCTCACGCAGACTCCAAAGGAAAGGGCTGCGCGTCATTCCAGTCCCTCTCGCGATTTGGCTTCTCTGCGGGCTGACGGCCTGTGGTGGGTCTGCACTTCGCGCTCAGAGCCAGGCGCCCTACGGCCCTAGCCCAGTCATTCAAGGCGTGGAATGGGATTTCAAACACCTGATTCGGCTCGCCAACACCAAGGGAAAAGGGGGTAGCGACCTCTGGCCGACGACCTGGGCGGCGGACGGGAACATCTACACCGGCTGGGGAGACGGAGGAGGTTTCAGCGGCGCGAGCGACAACACGGGGCGCGTCAGCCTTGGGTTCGCGAGGATTCTCGGACTGCCGCCGCAAGTGCAAGGAGTAGACGTCTGGGGATATTACCCGAAGTACGCGCAGCATCCCGCCACCTTTTGCGGCAAACCGGTCAGCCTGCTCGCCGCAGACGGCTTGCTTTATGCCTGGGTCAGTAGCTGGTTCAACGAGAGCAGGTCGAATTTCGTTCACTGCGCTCCGAACCCTGATCCGGTCGCGCACTGGCTTGCCTGGTCCGACGACCTTGGAGCGACGTGGACGCTCTCGCCCTGGAAGCTGGAACGGCTGCGGGGACGTTTGGCTTGGTGCAGCTTCCTTAATTTCGGTGAGAATTACCAGGGCGCGAGAGACAAATACGTTTACCTTTATTGGCGAGTCGAAAAGAACGGCAACTCCACTTACCTGGCGAGAGTGCCGCAATCAGACCTAAAGAAGGACCCATCGGGAGTCTATGAGTACTTCGCGGGCTTGGGCCCATCGGGTGAAGGTGGTGTGCGGATTCCCGTGTGGGCCGGCGAAGTCTCGAAGGCCCGGCCGGTCTTTGTCGATCCGGCGGGTCGCGGCATCACGCATGTCGTCTACAACTTCGGCCTGCGGCGGTATATTGCCTCTGTCGAGGGCCGCACGGTGGGAGAAACCGGTTTGTTCGACGCGCCGGAGCCGTGGGGACCGTGGACGACCGTAGCCTACCACGAAAATTGGGGCGGCTTTGGGCGGCGAGAGTCGCTGGGAGTGGATTTTCCAGTCAAGTGGATCAGCAAGGATGGAAAGACGATGTGGGCGGTTTTTTCAGGCGGCAGACTTGAACCCCCCGATGATATGCTGGATTCGTTCAACCTGGTCAAACTGAGTCTGGCTTTGGCGAGGTGATGATACTTGATATCGATTACTTAAATCGTGGCAGAAAAACCCCCTTCGTGCCGAGTGAGAACTTCGAATCACGGACTGGCCACAAACAGCTGGAATCGTATCATCAGCTACCTGCCGAGAAAAAGCTTGACATGGCGAATATCCCAATCTAGGATGCAGTTAGAAAACGATTACTCACGGAAGGTTCGACGGCTTCATCGTGTTGCCGGATCTTCCCCCGTGATGATCGGATTGGATTGCCAGGCACATGGGTCGGCTGGATCACAAAGTGGCTCTCGTCACCGGCGCCGGCCGCGGCATCGGGCGGACCATTGCGGTTCGGTTTGCCCGTGAAGGCGCCAGCCTGGTCGCCGCCGATCTGGACGCGAAAAACGCTGAGACGACCGCAGCCCAGATCGTTCGAGCGGGAGGCAGTGCTCAAGGCCGGGCAGTGGATGTGGGTGTTGAGGAGCAGGTCGAGGAATTAGTTGCCGCAACGGTTCGTGACTGGGCCAGGATCGATCTACTGGTGAATGTGGCTGGGGTGGGACTGACGCGGTTGTTTCTGAACACCACCCTTGAGCAGTGGGAACACGTCCTGCGGGTAAATCTGACGGGTTGCTTCCTCTGCTCCCGGGCTGTTGCCCGTGTGATGTCCGGGCGCCACAGCGGTAAGATCATCAACATCGCTTCGCTCTCCGGACAGCGCGGAGGTACGGGACGGGCCGCCTACGGCGCCTCGAAAGCCGGCGTGAGTATGCTGACGAAGGTCATGGCGGTCGAATTAGCCCGCTACGGAATCACCGTGAACGAAATCGCGCCCGGCCCCGTCAACACCGAAATGACGGCGGTGACCCACGACGAAGCGACCCGGAAGGCTTATGAGCGGCTGATTCCCATGGGCCGTTACGCCGAGCGGGACGAGATTGCCGACGCTGCGATATTCCTCGCTTCCACGGAAGCGGATTTCATTACGGGTCAGACGCTCAACGTCGACGGCGGTTTCGGGGCGGCGGGATTGCTATTCGACCTGAAAGAGTGAGCGAATTTCGTTCGATATCAAACTTCTTATAAGCGAGTCTAAAACTATGAAACTTGTCAAAGCCTGGGAAGAACCGGGAGTCGAGATTCCGGCGCCGTTCAGCCGTCGTATTAAAGTGCTGGTTGCCCCCGATAAAGAGGGCGTCGAGGAACTGACGTTATCCCACGTCGTCCTGCCGCCCGATGGCCGCACCGACTATCATGCGCACGATCGGCCGGAGATGATCTACGTGGCCGAAGGGGAGGGAATCTGCGTGCACGAAGGGCAGGAAACTCGCGTCGTGCCCGACGTCGCCATGTGGGTGCCGGCAGGCGAAAAGCACCAACTCATCAATACCGCCGCCGGTAATTTGAAAATCATCACCGTGTTCGTTCCTGCCTACCACGCCAAGCAGAATTACGAGCGCTGCCTCAAGGCAGCCCAGACCAGCGAAGCATAGGCGCTAAGATAAGCGCGTGCCTAGGGTCCCGAAGGGACCCAAGATCATTAGCCGTAGGTGAAACCTACGGGCTAACGTAGGGCCGAACAGCGTTCGGCCGAATGTAGGGGCGAAGTCCCCTCGGCCCAGGCCGAGCGCTGCTCGGCCCTACGGACAACCAAACGAGATTCGGTCCCGCCGATGAAATACGACGCGAAAGTCCATCATCGCCGCTCGATCCGCTTAACCCATTATGACTATTCTCTGCCCGGAGCTTATTTTGTTACGGTCTGCGCGTTCGGGAAACGCTGCGTGTTTGGCAGTGTTGTTGGTGACCAGATGCGCGAAAATGATTGCGGCAGGATTGTGCGGGAACAATGGCTCGACACTGTCCGAATCCGCCCGCAGATTGAACTCGACGCCTTCACCGTGATGCCGAATCATCTTCACGGAATTCTTTGGATTTTGGGGCCAAAGGGCGAGCACATTCTCAGGAACACTGTCTACGTGAAACCGGACGCCGTAGGGCCGAAGAGCCTTCGGCCCATTGTGGGGCCCAACGGCGTTGGGCCGGGGCTTCGGCCCAACGTAGGGCCCAACGGCGTTGGGCCGGGGCCGAACGCTGTTCGGCCCTACAATAATGGCGCGGCCCAATCACCAATCGGCCACGCAAATCCCATCCCACCGATGCGTCCGCGCTCGCTGGCGTCCTGGGCATCCGGGTTTAAATCCGCCGTCACCAGCCGGATTCGTACACTTTGGAACGATCCATACGCTGTTGTGTGGCAGGAGGATTACTTCGAGCGCATCATTCGCGATGAGAAGGAATTGTTGAACATCCGCGATTACATTCTCTCGAACCCGCTGCGCTGGAAGTTGGATCGCGAAAATCCCGAGGCTGGTCTCAATGCCAAAGATGACGCACCGTGGAACCACGAGGATGAACCGTAACCGTAATTGTAGGGCCGAGCGGCGCTCGGCCTGGGCCGAAGGCACTTCGGCCCTACGACCGGCCGAACGCTGTTCGGCCCTACGAACACCCGACGCCATCCGACGGTGCCTCCCATGAACCGACCCGCGGGTCTCCGACAATTTATTGTCGAGCATCGAGAGCAGAGAAATCGCCCTCTGGATTCGGGCCCTACCCAAAGATCCGACGAGCGAAGCCGCGCTTGTGGCCTTTCTGGGACTGCCTTGGCGACTCATCATGTCCGAGGTCTACGACGCGCAATTGGTCAAGACGCTGCAGTCTTGGGCAGAAAGACCGCCGCATGCTATCCTGGCGAAAGTCAGGTCAGTCCAGAGAAAGTGGGACCCGCCGCGCATCGGCGTTGCTTGCGCTCGGGCGACGTCGATGACATTCGGGCCTCTGCGGGGCCCGCAAGTCCGGAAGCCAACCGGCCCAGGGAGGACCAATGCACGAAACAGAATGCAAGTCATCGCGACGGGATTTCTTGAGGACTGGTGCGGGCGCGATGGGCGCCATCGCCCTTAGCTCGGCGTTGCCTCAGGGCGCCGCCGCGCTTGGACCGGCGCCGGCCCGGCCGAATTTTATCTTTGTTACCACCGACGGCCACCGGCCTGACGCGCTCAGTCTGAACGGCAACCGCATTCTTCAGACTCCTAATCTAGATCGCATCGGGCGCGAGGGCATTCAGTTTCAGAATTCCTTCGTGGTCAACGCCCTCTGCCTGCCGTCACGCGCCACGGCGCTTACCGGACTCTATTCGCACCGCACCGGCTGCCTGGATAACAAGGATGACCGCGCCATTCCCCTTGAAATCCCGCTCTTCACCGATTTGTTGCGGCAGGCCGGTTACGAAGTCGCACTCTTCGGTAAAGCGCACGTCGGCCGTCTGGGAGAGCGGCAGTGGGACCGCTATTTCGGCTTTCCCGGAGCGGCCGCCGACTATTTCTGGCCGCGCATTCAAGCGGGCTCAAACGGAAAGATCGAATCGAACCAGGTCTACGAAGGTTATGTTGACGACCTCGTTGCCGAAAGGGCCATTCAGTGGCTCCGGCAGAAGCGCGCCAAACCGTTCTGTTTGATCCTGTGGTTTCAGTCGCCGCACGCTCCCTTTTTCAGAGCGCGGCGGTACCTGGACCTTTACAGTGGAGTCACGATTCCGAAGCCCGCCACCTTCGATGACGATTTGAAAGGGTATCCCGGAAAGCCCCGAGCCTTCGCGGACGCGGACAACAAAATCGGAGGACCCTATACGAAGGACAGCGAGACGCAGGAGAATTGCGCCAGGACGCTGGAGGAAATCGTCAAGGATTATTACGCCGGCGTCGCCGACGTCGATGACAACATGGGAAAGCTCTTCCAGGCTCTTGTCGAAATGGGCCAACTGGATGACACCGCGATTATGTTCAGTGCAGACCACGGTTTCTTCCTGGGCGAATGGCGGATGTACGACAAGCGCTTGATGCACGAGCCGTCGATCCGCACGCCCATGCTGATTCGTTATCCGCGCCTGATTCGGCCGGGATCGAGCGCGCGGCCGATGGTTCTGAATACGGATATTGCGCCCACCCTGCTTGAGCTAGCGGGGCTTGGCATTCCTGAGGGGACACAGGGCCGGAGCCTGGTTCCGTTCTTGAAAGGCGAAGAGCCGAAATCCTGGCGCAAGGACTGGCTTTACGAATATTACGAGTACCCGGGGCCACACAATGTGCGCAAGAATCGCGGAGTTCGCACCGAGCAATTCAAACTGATCCACTATTACGGGGCTCCTCAAGAATTCGAGCTTTACGATCTCAAAGAGGACCCGGGAGAGCTGCACAACCTCTACGGCGACTCCCGCTATGCAAGCCTCGCGCGAGATCTGCTGCAGCGCATCCGCGAGCTTCGCGAAGACACCGGCGACCATTTGGGTGGAGCATAATTCTTACTGGAACATGAGCACGAATCCAGCGGCGGCTTGGTGTCAAATGGCGGATTTCAGGAGACCCCAAGTGGAAATTCCGCTCCGATTTTCCCGCACATTCAATTGCCTTCGAGGGCAGGTGAGCGTACGATGATAGGCGGGCCAAATCAGCGTTTCAATCCGCGCACCAATGCCGCACTCCAGTACTTTGGCACTTCGCCTTTTTCAGCGATGACCTTGGGTGTGCCGGGCGACGCCAATCGGCGGTTTTTCCACGGGCCGGGTTTGAACAATTGGGATATGGGGCTGCTGAAGAATGCGCAAATCACCGAACGGACGGACCTCCGGTTCCGCGGGGAGTTCGTTAATGTGTTTAATCATGCCCAATTTCTGAGTCCGGTCGGCAACTTCCTTGCCAGCAATTTCGGCCAAGTAACGGCTGCCCGCGGTCCCCGTACTGACCAGGTATCGGTGAAGTTTTTGTTCTAAGAGGAGCCGCTCCCGGTGACAGCGAAGGCACGAACTCATCGCATCATCCAAATCGACTGGCCCGAATTCGGCCAGGCCTCTTATCCCCCGCCGGCGCCCGCCTCCGAATTCGAGAAAAGGATCAACGACCTGCGCGCCATGATGGGCGAACGAGAACTTACGCATCTGGTGGTCTATGGCGACCGCGAGCATTTTGCTAATTCAGCTTACCTCACCGGTTTCGACCCGCGATTCGAGGAGGCTCTGCTCATAATTTCTCCTGACCGGAATCCGCTGCTGGTCGTCGGCAACGAGTGTGAAGCATACCTCGGCGTGAGTCCGTTATTTAACGACGGAAAGTTGAGGAAGGAACGCTTTCAGCCATTCTCCTTGCTTAATCAGCCGCGCGACCAGAGCCGGTTCATCCATGAGATATTTGCCGGGGAAGGGATCGGCGAGACCTCGACGGTCGGATGTGTGGGATGGAAGTATTTCTCTGACGGCGAACATCCCGACGCCCGGTATGCGATAGATATCCCGTCTTACCTCGCAGACACGCTACGGGCGCTCGCCGGGAGGAACCAGGTAGTCAACTCCACGGATTTGCTGATGCATCCGGGTTACGGCCTGCGCAGCTTCTGCTCGCCATCGGAGATTGCCTATTTCGAATACACCAACGTCCTGGCCTCGGACGCGATGAAACGCATGCTTCTTGGAATGCGTGAGGGGATGACGGATCATGAGGTGGTCGCGCTGGCCGGCACGAACGGCGAGCCGCTCGGGTGCCACATCACGTTTACGACGGGGCGCACCGCGAGGCTCGGTCTTTCCAGCCCCAAGGGTGAAAAGATCCAACGTGGACACACTCTTGCCACGAACATCTGCTATTGGGGCGGCAATAGCACTCGCGCGGGATGGATCGCGTCCTCAGCTCGCGACCTTCCAAGTGAAGCTGCTGACTATGTTGCGAGCTATGCCGGTCCCTACTTCGAGGCGATGAGCGAGTGGTTTGCTCTGCTCAAACCGGGCACTTCCGGGGGACACTTGTGGCGCCTTATTCAGGAGCGCCTGCCCTTCGAGCGATTCGAGATTTTCCTGAATCCGGGCCACCTGATTCACCTGGATGAATGGCTCAGTTCGCCGATTTACCAGGACTCGGAGGTGGCTCTTCATTCCGGTATGGCGATGCAAGCGGACGTCATCCCCGGTTCGCCGGTGTATTTCTCAACCCGCATGGAAGACGGGCTGATCCTCGCCGACAAAGAGCTTCGCAAGAAACTCAGCAATGATTTTCCTGCGTGCTACGAACGCTGCCAAAAGAGGCGAAAGTTCATGACGGAAATCCTGGGCATCGACCTCTCCGAAGAAGTATTGCCGCTGTCGAACATACCGGCCATCGTGCCTCCGTTCTTTCTTGCGCCGAACAGCATCCTTGCGTTGTAAGGGCCAGGGTCGCGTCAAAGTCGGGTGGGGTAGCGCGGACCGACGGTTTTGCGGTCCGCGGCTTTCCCGTAGGCCAGTGGAAGAGCCGCGGACCGCAAAATCGGCGGTCCGCGCTACCCATGAACCGCACCGAGGGCACCCACAAGGGCCGCTCCTACAAGTTATGGAGATCCGCCGCTGACCGCCACGAAAACCACTTCCACCGCGCCTCTTCAACTACGGCGCAATTCACTCGGGCTTACGGAACTGGTGTTCCAGGCCATCACGCACATCGCCCCGGCGGGCAACATTGTCCTCACCTTTCCGATCATTGCCCATGAGGCGGGGCCGGCCATGCCGGTATCGCTCCTGCTGACAACCATCGTGTGCTTCCTGATCGGCAATACGGTGGCGCAGTTCTCCGCCTACCTGCCGTCGAGCGGTGGTTACTACTCTTTTGCCACCCGAGGGCTCGGGAGCCGCGGCGGCTTCATGGCGACCTGGAGCTATCTGATGTACGACCTCCTTGGTCCGGCCGCGACCAACGGATTTCTTGGCTACATGCTCTCGGACATGCTGGGTACAGCCTTCGGCGTGAGGGTCCCGTGGTGGCTCATAGCGGTGGCGGCATCCGTCGTCGTCTGGATGCTCACCCACTACGGAATTCGCCTGTCGATGCGAATCACCACGCTTTTCGGCGGCCTCGAGATCTTGATCATGCTGGCGCTCGCCATCACCTTCCTGGTTCATCCGGGTCGCGGTTCGAGCTACCTCGCACCACTCGAGCCCTCGCTCGCGCCGCACCACTTCACCGGCGTCCTGGCGGGTATGGTCTTCTCAGTACTTGCGTTGAGCGGCTTCGAAGCCCCGGCGCCGCTCGCCCAGGAAAGCCGCCGGCCGGGCAGGTATGTTGGGATGGCGGTCAACCTCTCGCTGCTGGCGATCGGAACCTTCTACGTCTTCACATCCTATGCGAGCGCGGTCGGCTGGGGCACCGGCGACATGGCAGCCTTCGCCTCCAGCCCGAACCCCTATTACTCCCTTGGACACTCGCTTTGGGGGGCCGGCTGGTGGCTCGTCGTGCTTGCGGTCATCAACAGTTCGGTTGGAACCGGCATGGCTTCCACCAACGCGGCATGCCGGGTGATGTACACGATGGGCCAGGCGGGCACACTCCCCGCTCGTTTCGGCAGAATTCATCCCGTTCACCGAACGCCAGCGTTTGCTATTGCCTTTCTGCAACTGGCGGGCATCGCTGCGTACTTGCTGGTGGGTGTGCTGTTACGACCCGAAGAGATCCTGGGTTTTCTCGGCACCATTGCGACCCTGGCCGTCATCATCCTATACGCCACCGCAAACCTCGCCCTACCTTCCTACATCCGCCGGGAGCACCCGAATCACTTCAGTTTCTGGCGGCACGCGGCGATCCCTTGGATGGGAACTTTGGCGCTGTTGCCCGTCCTGGTCGTTACCGTCTACCCTGTACCCCCTCGGCCGTACAACCTCACGCCGTATTTGTTCGTTGTGGCGCTCCTCATCGGCTTGGGATACATGCACTGGCTCGAGACGCGTCGCCCCGGGGTGCTTGAGCGGGGCGCCACCATGCTCGTGGGACACCGCACCAACGCGGAAGGCGACGTGGACTGGGACGCACCCAAAACCTAGAGTCTTGCTGGCATTGGGACGACAGAGTTCTTTGGGCCGAAGCCCAGGTTCAGGGCGGATCAAAATGCCATCAGGTACCGTTCGACCTCCCAATTGCTAACGGTGCGTTGGTATTGCCGCCATTCCTCGTTCTTCACCTGCACGTAGTAGGAGGTGAAGTCTTTTCCCAGAGCGCCGGTGAGGATTTCGTCTTTTTCCAACTCGCCCAGGGCTTCGCGCAGGCTCATGGGCAGCACGCGAATCCCGCGTTCGGCGAGATCGCTTTCCTCGACTTCGTACAAGTTGCCGGTGTTGGCGGCGCCGGGATCCATTTTGTTTTCGATTCCATCCAGGCCGGCGGCCAGTAAGGCAGCAATGGCCAGATAGGGATTGGCCGAGCCATCGACGGCGCGATTCTCAATCCTCCCCGGCCCCGGCAAACGGATCATCTGCGTGCGATTCGAAGGGCCATAAGTGATATAGACGGGCGCCCAGGTGGCGCCGGAGCGAGGCGTTCCGGGAACCAGCCGTTTGTAACTGTTCACGATCGGCGAGGTCAGGGCCGAAAGGCTCTTGGCATGATGTAAGACGCCCGCCATGAACCACCGGCCGAGCGTCGAGAGGCCGAACTCGGCGCTCGTGTCCAGGAAAAGGTTGCGGCCGGTATCGGCCTCCGCCAGGCTCAGGTGAAAATGCGCGCCGTTGCCGGTAAGGTGGGCGAAGGGTTTCGGCATGAAGGTGGCCGACAGGCCGTGCTGCTCGGCCACCGTGCGGACCATCCACTTGAAAAATGTGTGCCGGTCGGCGCTGGTGAGGGCATCCGCATACAGCCAATTGATTTCAAACTGGCAGTTGGCGTCTTCGTGGTCGGCGGCATAGGGATTCCAGCCTAGCTCCTGCATGTAGCGCAGGAGAGCGGTCATGAGATCCAGATTGCGGTAAAGGGCGCCCAAATCGTAACAAGGTTTTCCTGCGGTATCGAGCGGATCCCAGGGAATATAATTCCCGAGGTCATTTTTCTTCAGCAGCATGAACTCGGCCTCGATGCCCACCTGAAGTATCCATCCCTTTCGGCGGAGGTCTTCGAGGTTTCGGCTGAGGATAGTTCGCGGACAGTAGGGCCACGGCTGCCCGTTGACATGGAGGTTGCCCGGCACCCAGGCTACATTCTTGCGCCAGGGAAGGATGGTCAAGGATCTGAGGTCGGGGATACTCACTATATCCGGGTCGTGTGGACCTTGGTTCAGGTCGCCCGCCGCAAATCCCGCAAATCCCGCGCCCTCGCTCTTCATTTCTTCGATGTGGCTGGCAGGCACCAGCTTGGCTTTCGGTGTCCCCGCCAATTCCACGAAAGAGCAAAGGTAGAAATCGATGCCGTTTGCATTCTTCGACGGACTTTGAAGATGCTCCATGAGTTTCTCCTTAGTGAGTTACGACGACACTGCCGCGGCAGCCTTCTCTCCCACCAGTTGCCCGCTCGCAAAGCGCGCCGGGGAGAACGGCTCCAGGAGCTTCGGGGTTTTCCCCGTGGCAATGAGGTCGGCCGTGCATTTTCCCGCAATCGGGGCGGCCTTGAATCCATAGGTTCCCCATCCCACATCCAGGTAGAAGTTTTTCACCTGTTGTGCCACGCCGATAATGGGAGCGTAGTCCGGGGTCATATCACAGACTCCCGCCCATTGGCGAAGCACTCGAAGAGAGTGCAATTGGGGGAACAACTCCAAAGTATAGCCGGCCATCTGCTCGAGGGTGGGGAGCGTACTCTTCAAAGAGTAGGATTGGTAGGGATCAATCTCCGCGCCGATCACCAACTCACCTTTGTCGGTCTGATTCACGTAAACGTGTAAGGTGGCTGAGACAATCACCTTGTCCAGGAACGGTTTCAAGGGTTCCGTGACGCACGCCTGGAGCGGGTGGCTGACCACGGGCAAGGAAACTCCCGCCATCCTGGCGATGGTGGAAGCCCAGCCCGCGGTGGCGTTGAGCACCGCCGAGGTGGCAATTTCGCCGCGATTGGTCTCGACCGACAGCACGCTGCCGTTCTCCACCCGCATGCCGGTGACGGTAGTATGAGGGTGAATCTCAATTCCCATCCGGTCGCAGGCGCGCGCCAGGCCCCACACCACCGCGTCGTGGCGGATAATGCCGCCGGGGGGATGATACAGCGCGGACAACACCGGGAAGCGCGGCCGCGAACTGAGGTCCATGGCGGGAACCAGGCGGCGAATTTCGTCAGGATAGATCATCCGGCTGTCGATGCCGAGGGCCTGATTGTTCTCGGCGCGAATCCGCAAGCCAGTTACCGAGGCGTCCGTGTGCCCGAGCGTCAGGTGGCCGCACTGGCTGAACAGAAGATTCCATTCCAGCTCGCGTGAGAGACTCTCGTAGAGCTTCACCGACGCATCATAGAAGAGAATGCCCTCTGGAGTGCGGTAATTGGAGCGGATGATGGCGGTGTTACGGCCGCTGCTGCCGCTGCCCAGATAGCCTTTGTCAACCAGAGCGATGTTTCTGTAGCCGTGCTTCGAGCCGAGGTAGTAAGCAGTGGCGAGCCCATGCACACCCGCGCCAACGATCACCAGATCGTAGCGCCGCTTCAGCTCCGGCCGCCGCCACATGCGCTCTTTTTTGAAAAGTCTCAGCATCGTGCGATTTCGAACGGTGAAGAGCCGCGGATCTCAACTTCAGGTCCGCGCTAGTACCCAATGACGGAAATCGCCGTCAAAACTGGGCACTTTGGAAGGGCGGGGCTCCAGCCCCGCCGCCTCCGGAAGCGCGACGGGTTGGGCCTTTAGGCCCTGAAGCAAAATTGCCTCAGGGGCTAAAGCCCCAATGACAGGCGATTTTCCATGGCGGGCTAAAGCCCCGCCCTTCCGGGCACTCTGCAATATGACGCGGACTTTCGTCAGCGACTACCAGATGCTCCGCGTCTCTCGGGTCGTATCACTTCTGTAACAGTTTCTGCGCTTCCAACCCGAACCGCGTGATATCGAATTCCTGCCCCGCGTGCAGTATCGACTCCCACACGCTCTCGCCGTATTCCCGGCCCACCAGCAGACGAAACGCCGGAATGCCGGACAGATCGTCGCGCAGGACAATCGCATGAACGTGCGCCACGCCGGCCTGGGCGCAGGTGAGATTCGCCCTCGCGCCCTCGGAGAGATTCAGCGAGGTGAGCTTGCTGAGAACCTCGCGGCTGCGAGGTCCAACCAGCATCAACTGGGTGTACGCCGAAGTCACATCCGTCACGTAAATGGGCGAAGCAGCGTCGGCGTTCTGAAGTTGTTGCAGGCGGTTCAGCACGCCGGCGGTCGCCGATGGTTCGCAGGTCAACAAGAATTGCCGGCGGGCCAGCAGCCAAGAGCATGCTTCCGGCCGGAAGTCGGGGGCGCTTTTCAGGCCGGACCCCTGTAAGTTTAATTTCGACATCCAGCTCACGTCAGCCAAACCCACAGACTCGCGCGCCCGTCTCGCCTCGTTGGACGGATTGCCGAAGCTCGAGGCAATTTGCCAACCGTGATGCTCGACCATCGCGGCCCTGCTTTCATGATGCACGTGGAATAATGCCGTTTGCTTAATGAGATTGTCCCCTACGTGCAGTCTGGCTCACTGATCGATCCGCCGGACTCCCGGATGTACTCTGCACAACAGCCGCTCCCGCCCGTCCGCTGGCGGGCGCCCTGAAACCATGAAAACGGTTCCCCTCTACCTGGTTGTAGGGGGACGGCTTGCCGTCCCCTAATGACCAGGGTAGGGCAAGCCCTACCCCTACACATTTTCAAAGCAATCGCGAATTCAGATTTGCGAGAGACCCAACATCACGTGCGCAGGCGCGCCCCATCCGGATCGTAAAACACTTTCTCCGTAATCCTGGCTTGTGCCAGCCGGCCATCCACGCGCACATCGACTTCCGCACCGTCACGGGCGACCTCGGCCGGCACCCAGGCGAGGCCGATTGCTTTTCCTTGTAGCGGAGAGACCCGTGTACTCGTCACCCTGCCCGCCAGTTGGCCGCCGATCATAATGGCTGCACCGTCCTCCGGCAACACCGCTTCATCCATGACGAAGCCCGCCAGCTTCTGGTGAAGCGGCTGTCCGGCAAGCCGACGGAGCGCCGAGCGTCCTATGAAATCTTCCTTGTCCAATTTCAGCGCCCAGCCCATGCCCGCCTCGAAGGGATTGGTCAGAGCATCGCTATCCACGCCCACAATGACGTGACGCTTTTCCAGTCGCAGCAGGCGTTGCGCTTCAATTCCAAACGGCCTGATGCCGAATTTGCGGCCGGCCGCGAGCACCGCCTTCCACACGTCCGGGCCGGATTCAGCGGGGAAGTGGATTTCCCAACCCGTTTCGCCCACAAAGCCGATGCGCATCAAAATGGCCTCGACGCCGGCAACCGGTGCGACGCGGCAGGCCATGTAAGGGAAGGCCGCGGTGCTCAGGTCGCAATCCGTCAGTTGCTTGAGCACCTCACGCGCCTGGGGCCCGGCAAGATTTACGGCGGCGAGCGCGGAAGTGAGGTTGGTGATGTAGGCATCCCACCCCGTACCCGCCATCCACCATTTCATCCATTGAAAAACGAAGTCCAGATTTCCCGTGGTGGTCGTCACGAAATAGTGGTCGTCCGCCAAGCGAGACACCGTGCCGTCGTCCAGCATGATTCCGGCTTCGTCGCAAATCACTCCGTAGCGAGTGCGTCCCGGGCGCAGGTCGGAGAAGCGTCCCGTGTAAACCTTGTCGAGGAGCTTCCCGACGTCCCCGCCCTTCAGGTCGAGCTTGCCCAAGGTGCTGACATCGATCAATCCCACGCGTTCGCGCACGGCGCGATACTCTTGTTCGACGCACTGCCGCTCGCCGGCGCCTTTTGCCGATTGGTAATATCGCGGCCGTTTCCACTCACCCATGTCGAGCCATACGGCCCCCGCCGCCTCGTGCTCGTAGTGCATCGGAGTGCGGCGCGTGGGATGATGCCGTGCACCGGCCAAGGCGCCCAGCGTGACGCCGGGATTCGGAGGCCGCGCCGTAGTTACGCCCGTGTCCTCCATACTGCGGCTGGTTTGGCGCGCACACACGCCGATGGCGGGCAACTGGCACATTCGGCCCTGACAGGGTCCCATGGTCGTAGTGGTGTACCGCTTCAGCGTTTCAATATGATCGAACCCTTCGTCGATTGCGTTCACCAAGTCCTGGGAGCTCACATCGGAGCACAAGCAGACAAACGCTCGCTTGCCGGCGGGATCGCGCTCGGACGGCAACGTGGCCGCAGCGCTGAGTGATTCACCGGTCACTTCGCCAACGGCGCTGAGGTTCGCGGGCAGATCGGCCGGGGTGAAGGCGCCCTTCCCGGCGTTCCACTCGAAACTCGCCCCCGCCTGGTGCAGCAGGCCCGCGTCCGGGATGCGATGCCCGCACATCACCACCAGATCGCAGGGGTGCCGGGCGTCGCTTGTTTCGATGGCCGTGACGTGTGCTTTCCCGACGGCTCTTACAACGGACTCCGGCGGAACCGCCGCGGCAACTTGAATTCCCACCGCGCGCAAGTCCGTCGCCACCGGCTCGGCCAGCGGACTCCGCCCAATGACCACCGCAACCTTACCGGGGATGACGCCGTGCAGGTGGATCAGCCGCCGCACGGCGGTCGAGAGCATCACTCCGACCAGATCATTGTTTGGAAAAAGCAGCGGCGACTCATACGCACCGGTGGCCACAACCACGCGTGCGGCCCGCAAGTGAATCAACCGCTCCGCGTCCTTCGGGTCGCGCCGCGGTTGCACAATTCCCAGCAGGTTGCCCTCGTATAGACCGAAACAGTAGCAGCCCTTCCATACTTGCACGTTGGGAAGCGCTTGCACTTGTGCTACCAGGTCCGGCAGCGAAGTTCCCGCGGTATTCGAGTAGCGCAGATGCCCGCCCAGTTCCGGTTGATCGTCGACCAGCGTAACCTCGCGGCCATTCGCGGCCTCGGCGATGGCGGCCTTCAGGCCTGCCGGACCCCCGCCGATGATGGCCACGTCCGCGTGGCGGTACGCATGCTCGTAATTTCCGCTGATGTCCGACAGTGAAGGCGGCGTGCCGAGACCGGCGATTTTGCGCACGAATGGCTCCGCTGCATGCCACACGCGAGGGTCGGTCATCGTCTTGTAGTACCACCCGACCGGCATCAACCAGTCGAAATGTTGCACCACCGACAGCCAATCTTTTTCGAGCGAAGGATAGGCGTTTTGATGAGTCACGCGCATTCCGGCCCGGACGGGCGTCATGCACGTACGCACGTTGGGCGCGCCATCCACATTCATCAGGCAATTCGGACACTTGCCCGCAAGGCACAGCAATCCCCGCGGGCGATGGTACTTGAAGCTGCGGCTGAAGATCCGCTGCCCGGTGCGATAGAGTGCGGAGGCGACGGTATCGCCCGGGCGGGCATTCACCGTCTTACCGTTGAATACGAATGTGATGGTGTCCGCGGGTCCGCTCAAGTTATTTCGTCCGGAAAAGAGGATTCGAGCATTTCGTTGGTCACGGTGTTTCGAACCGCCTGAAACCATTGGCGGCAACCGGAGCGGTGGAACCACCACTCTTTCTGCACTCCAGCCTCATTCGCCCTGCTGTAGATGTAGTGCGTCCAGTCCGCTTCAGGAGCATCCGGCGCGGGGCGCTGTTTCACCTCGCCGCCAAAGCGGAATTCATAAACGCTGCGAGCGCCGCACTGTGGACAACGCACGAGAAACGACACGAGATTCTCTCCTACAGAGTCTGTGTGAAAACTCACCCATGGTGTCATCCTGAGCGCAGCGAAGGATCCCTGCAGTTTGCATAAACTAGACAAATCAAGAAACTGCAGAGATCCTTCGTCGCCTTCGGCTCCTCAGGATGACAGACTAGCAGGTTTTCACACAGACTCTAAAGCCGTACCGCCCTGCGCAGCCCGGCCAGCGGGATTCCACAAATGGCCGAGGCTTCCGCTGTGAGTGCGGCCATATCCTCCGGCTCCAGGTGGTGGACGTCCGACTTGCCGCAAGCCCGGGCCAACATTTGAATCTCTGTCGTCATCACGCGCAGCAGATTGGCGACGCGTTCCGCCGCCCGATCAATCTCCAGGCGTTCCATCAATTTCGGATCCTGCGTCGTGACGCCGACCGGACATCTCCCGGAATGGCAATGATGGCAATAGCCGGGCTCCGTGCCGAGCTGGTGGTAATCATCGACGTACAGAGCCTTGTTGCAGTTGAGCGCGATCAGGGCCGCCGTGCCGATATAGACCGCGTCGGCGCCGAGCGCCATGGCCTTGCCTGCGTCCGCGCCGTCACGAATGCCGCCGGCGATCACCAACTGAATCTCACCGTACTGCCCGCAATCCTCGAGCGCCGTGCGAGCTTCGCAGACCGCCGCCAGCGTCGGAATGCCGGTATGCTCCTGAAAGATCTCCGGCGAAGCGCCCGTTCCGCCTTCCATGCCGTCCACTACAATGACGTCCGCCCCTGCCTTGGCTGCCAGTTTCACGTCATCGAAGACGCGGCTGGCGCCCATCTTGACGAAAATGGGAACTTCCCAGTCGGTGGCTTCCCGCAGCTCCTCGATTTTCACGATCATATCGTCAGGCCCCAGGAAGTCGGGGTGACGCGCCGGGCTCCGCTGATCGACACCGACCGGCAGGTCACGCTGCCGGGCAATCGTGTCCGAGATCTTCGAGCCCAGCAGCAAACCACCCGATCCGGGCTTGGCGCCCTGCCCCACAGTGAGCTCAATTGCGTCCGCCCTGCGCATATCGTGGACACTGATTCCGTATCGCGAGGGCAGCACTTCATAAATCAACGTCTTGCTGTTATCGCGCTCCGCCCCCAACATGCCGCCGTCACCCGTGGTGTTTGAGGAACCCGCGGCCGCGGCTCCTCGCGCCAGCGCCACTTTTGCATTGTAGGAAAGCGCGCCCCAGCTCATCCCGGTGATCATCACCGGAATATCCAGGACAATCGGTCTCCGCGCATGGCGCGTCCCCAGCACGGTCCTGGTTGAACATTTCTCGCGATACCCTTCCAGCGGAATCCGTGTCAGCGAACAGGGAAGGAAGGTGAGGTCGTCGAACGTCGCCCAGCTCCGCGGCCGCAAGGTGCCATACCCGCGAATGCGATACAGGCCCGATTCCGCCTTGGCCTGAATGGCTTCGATTACCTCCGGCCGGAAAGTCCCGCTGGGCCGCAGCAAACGGTTCGAAACATGCCGATCGTCGGGCATCGCTCAGAGGGCCTCCTGCCAGGTCTTCCACTCCCGCTTATCGAAATTCCAGAGCTTTCTGCCGGCCACGATCTTCTTGAAATCGGCGCCGCCCGGGAGCTTGCGTCGCGCGTCAGGATCAAGGTGTTGAGCCAGTAGCGCGTCAAGTGATTCGGCCTCGCCGGAAGAGGGTTTTTCAATCACCGCATCGGTTCCCAGGCCGGCGATATTTCCGCCGACGTAGCAGACGGTTTCATACATGGAATCACCAAAAGCTTCACCGGCTTCGCCACAAACGACCAGCGTTCCCTTCTGCGCCATAAAGCCGGCCATGTACCCACAGTTTCCCGCGACGATCACGGTGCCGCCCTTCATCGAGATGCCCAAACGAGCGGCTGCATCACCGTGAATGACCACCGTTCCGCCGCGGATGGCAGCGGCCGCACCGTTTCCCGCGCTCCCACGCACCCGAACCAGGCCGGTCATCATGGATTCAGCAAGGCCCCACCCGGCGCTGCCCGCAACCTCTACCGTGGCCCCGTCGATCAGTCCCGCGCAGTAGTAGCCGACGCTGCCATCAATTTGAACCGTGACGGGCTGCAGAATAGCCACTCCCAGGTTATGGCGAGCTCCGGGATTGCGGACCACAATCGGGTCTTCGCCCTGGCGCACTCGCCGCTTGATTTCGGCGTTGACCTCGCGGCTGGTCCGGCCCTCACAATTCACCTCTCCCATACCCGCACCTCTCGGGCTTGCGCTTCGCGAACTTCGTAGTCGCCGTGCAAAGCAGAGCGAATGGCGACCTCTTCGTTGGCGAGAGCGACAAAGCTCGCCGTTTCCGCCCAGAGCAGCGGCTTGAGAGCGAACGGATCTTTGACAAAGCCGAACTGACTGGCGGTCGCCACCAGGCAACTGAAGGAGCCGTCCAAGTCCCTCAGCATGGCGTCGAGAGCTTCTTTGAGCGTCAACCCTTTGTTGATCTGGTCAGCCAGATAAATCGCCACGACTTCCGAATCGTTTTCAGTGTAGAAGCGAACCTTGCGCTGTTCGTAGCGGCGCCGGAGTTGGTGATAGTTCGTAATGTGACCGTTGTGGACAATGGCCAGGTCGGCGATCTGGTGGCTGCCGAAAGGTTGCGAATGGCTGAGGTCGACCTTGGATTCTGTGGAGAGCCGCGTGTGGCCGATGCCGTGCGTGCCCTTCATTTGCGAAACTCCGTATTCACGTTCGAGGTTGGCGGGCGAACCGACTTGCTTCACAATTTCCAGGCTCGCCCCCATGCTGACGACTTCGATTTCCTTGTCCAGCGCTTCAATGGCGGCGGCAAGGGCCGGGACATCGGCAACTTCGCTGACCTCCAATCTCCCGGCGTTTCCGTGGCTCGTGAGCTGGTAGCGCAAGTTGTAGTCGCGATCGAGAAAGTTCCTCAGCGCCGCGAGGCGAGCGGAGCAATCTCCTTCTTCGCCCAGCTTAATGCGCAGCACCACCCGGTGATCGGCGCCGGGCCCAAACAGGGCGACCCCGGTGGAGTCCGGTCCGCGACAGGCCAATCCTTCGAGCATGGTGAGGAGGACCTGCCCGACCGGAGCATCGTGGATACTTGGCGATGGCTTGAAAAAGCCCGCTATGCCGCACATTGGGGTATGGAATTCCCTGGAAAAACTGTATACTACCAGTATACGCGATGGATGGCAAGCACTTTTTTGTGCTCAGGTTTTGAGGAACGCTAGACGAAGGCGTCACGCCAGGTTCGATTGATTCGACCGTTCGAGGAGCCAGTCTCCCGTCCCAGAAGTTGGTGACCTGAATCGAGACGGGAAGGCGTTCGCTGATGGAGGGCCTCATGGCGAGGCCGACCCTGAAGCCCCGTCAGGGGCGGCAGAATGTGGCCCGCGGCGTAAGCCGTGGGTTGGCAGTGCGGCCCCTCCCCCAGTCCCCTCCCCGGCCGGGTTGGGGAGGGGGAAGAGAAGGGGGTGGGGGCCGCTCTTCCCAGGGTTCGTGCCCTGGGCCACATTCTGCCGCCCCTACCGGGGCTGGTAGGACTTATCTCACGAATTACCCGGCAGGAGACTGGCATCCCATGACAGCATTGGCGAGCGCGAAATCAAAGGCGCATTCTTCGGGAGAGGTGGAAAGGGTTTATCAACTGCTGAAAGAGTGGCTGATTGATGCGAAGTTGGCGCCCGGGGAGGTGCTTTCGGAAGTAGACCTTGCCTCCCGCTGCCGGACCAGCCGCACCCCGGTGCGAGAATCGTTCAGCCGCCTGGCCCAAGACGGATGGCTGAGGCGGATTCCGCGCAAGGGCTATCTGGTGGCGCCGATTTCGATGCGAGACGTGGTGGAGCTTTATGAATATCGTAAGGTCTTGGAGTGCTTCGCGGCGGAGCGCGTCGCGCAAGCCGCCGGCCCGCAGGCGGTCGAGGAACTGAAAGCGATCGTCGCCATCGAGAAGCACGGGGAATCGCACGTCTCCGAAATCCTGATCGCGAACGGCCGCTTCCACCTTCGACTGGCCGAACTTGCCTCGAACGCGCGTGTCTCGAGCCAGGTTGCGCTGGTGCTCTGTTACGTCAAGCGGCTCGATACCATCTGCACCCAGAGCGTTCCCGGTTGGATCGGGCATCACGAAATCATCAACGCCCTGCGGGAGCGCCAACCGGAAGCCGCGCGCCAAGCCATGGCACGCCACATCGACCTTTCTCGCGACAAGATGCTGCGGCTATTTGCTGCCTGAATCGAGCAGCTTGTCGGTTTGCTTTCCGCTTGCCCAATGTCGCGGGTGGCGCATCCGACGTGCCGTTCTTTGGCATGCCTGCGCCCCTGAGGCTATTACCTGAAAAGATCGTATCGTGGGAGGGGAACTGCGCTCGTTTGAGTTCTTCGCGCTGCGAGGTCGTATTGCGTTCCCCATCTCGAAAACAGCGTTATGGCGCATTCTCCCCCGTCATCGATGGCGGAGCATCCTCCGGCAAGCTGCCCCAACTGAGGTTAGGGCTGTCTCCCATTTCCAGCGTCAGGGTTCCGCCATTGACGATATCAGCATGCCGGAACCATGGCTTTACCAATGGTTTTCCATTCAAGCTGGCGGACTGAATATACTTGTTCCTCGTTGATACGCGGTCTGCAGTGATTGTGAACTTATCTCCATTCCCCATGGTCAGAGTGATTTTCGCGAAGATTGGACTGCCGATCTCATAAACAGGGCTGCCAGGGCAGACCGGGTAAAATCCCATGGCACTGAAGACGTACCACGATGAAGTCTCGCCACCATCGTCATCACCCGGTATTCCAAGCGGGCCGTCTCCGTACCAAACGTCCATAATCTGACGCACGCGTCTCTGGGTTTTCCAAGGCTGGCCGGAGAAGTCGTACAGATAGGGAATATGGAAGCTGGGCTCGTTGCCTTGCGCGTAAAGACCGATCAATCCGGTGGCATCAGGGAATTGGTCGAGGAACTGGAATTTTGAAGTGCCGTACTGCTCGACGAACAGGCGATCGAGTTTGGTGTTGAAGCGGTCGCGGCCGCCAAACAAGCGGATGAGACCGGCAACATCGTGCTGCACGCCGAAAGTGTAGATCCACGAGTCGACTTCCGTGAAGTAGTCTCGACCGCCTTGGCCGCCGCCCAGCTTGGGATCGAAGGGTTCAACCCATGCGCCGTCAGCACTGCGGGGAGCCATAAAGCCTGTCGTCGGATTGAACACATTCCGGTAGTTGCGCGCTAATCCGCTGAAATAAGCCGCGTCCGAGTCCTTATGGAGGGCCGTCGCGAGTTGCGAAACCGACCAATCGTCGTAGCTGCTTTCGATGGTGACAGAGACTGCCTGGCGCCGCTCCCAGCCAACCTGCGGTTGTGTCTCGCTTTCTCCCTTGGCGAGGGCCGGGAAAAATCCTTTGTCGAAGTAGACACGATCCGCAGAGGTGAGCGGGCCGCGGCTCCAGGGAATCATGGTAGCCTCGGTAGCATTTTTGCGCATGGCCGCATACGCTTCTTCGACATCGAAATCCCGGTAACCCTTCGCGTAGGTGTCCAGGATTAGTTCGGCCGCATGACGTCCGATCATGACAGCCTGCTCGCCGCTTACAGAGGGGAAAGAAGGAAGCCAGCCGCTTTGCTCGTACATGCGGAGATAGGAACGAATCATGTCTTCCTGCCGTCGGGAATCCAGCAAAAGCTGAAGAGGATGAAGCGACCTGAAGGTATCCCAAAGGCCGTCGTCGACGTAGAAGTCGTGGCCGTTCGCGTCGTGGACAGCATAGTCGTAACCGCTGAAGTAACGGCCCTCTTCCGTAATGTCGGTCATGCGGCCGAGCGAACGGTAGAGGGCGGTGTAAAAGATAGTGCGTTGGCGCTCAGTTCCGCCTTCCACGCCGATGGCGCCGAGTGCGCGGTTCCACGCGGCGCGAGCCTCAGCCTTGACGCGATCAAATTCCCAGGCCGGGATCTCGCGTTCAAGGTTGCGGCGAGCCTGCTCAACGCTGATGTAGGAGAGACCCACGCGGACGCCGATCTCGTCGCCGGCAGCCGTGGCGGAATCAGAGAAGAACCCGATGCGATCTCTAGTCAGTTCCGCGGCGTGCAGAATCTCTCCATTCTTCCAGGTCTGCCACAGGTCAAAAGGCACCGAAAACTCCGCATAGAAGTAGGCTCGTGTTTCTTTCCCTCCATCCGGAGCTCTCTCGCCGCCTGCTTCGAGCCCTTCGCTCCCCTCGACCGATCTCGTCCCGATCACGGCAAGCCGCGCTTTCTTGTCGAGGCTCAACATCAAGTGCGAATGCGCGTTGGCAGGAAATGTGAATCTGTAGTACGCCGCTTCCGGCGTCGCAGTAAACTCGGCCTTAATACCCCAGGTCAACAGGTCAGCTTCGTAATAATAGGGAGTTGAAACTTCAAAATCATGGTCAAAGTCCGATGCATAGCCGGCGGGAGACGAACCCCCTGTGCCCACGCAGGCCATGAGAACTGCCGGACCGGCAGGGAAGCCGAATATCTTATCCGCGAGATAACGGTCAGTGATTCCCGGTGTCGTGATCGGGGCCAGCCGAGCCATGCCGTGAGGATACTGCACGTACGGGACGGTCGCGGTCAGCAACTGGCCGATACCGCCGACATTCGGGGCAACGTAGTCTACGGGTTCAATCGGATTCTGCGCGGCTCGAGCGAGCGTACTTCCACCCAACGCGGTCAACAACAGCAATACACCCACGTTCTTCGTCATGTTGTTCTACCTAACCGTGCCGCCGACGCGGAGACGGACTCCAATGAGCATTCGTCATCGGATCGTGAGCAGTCTGGACTGCGCCTAGTCCAGGTTGATCGTGACAGTATTGCGCCCCGATGGTCGGTGTACTTCATGAAACACTCACGCGTCAGTCCTTTGAAGCAATACGTCGAACAGCCTGCTTGCGTGGAGCGATGCAATTCTCAGTTTTTGCGGGTCAATGCACGCCAGAAGGGCGAACGCGTGCCGGGTCTTGTGGTAGGGGCCTTTCGTGGTTTGGCTCGATGCGTGTTTGAGAACGGGAAGCAGGGAGCCCTTCAGTATTAGCTCAATGTTCGGCTGACCTAGAAGCGAACCAGCCAGAAACCCCTGACCATAGAACTCGATGAGAGCTTGACGATCGGCCAGAAACCAAGCTTCCATGCACTGGACCATCAAGTGGGCTTGGTCTTCAATAGCAACGGCCGGACGTTGCCACCCGTCCCTTGCTTGGAGATGAGCCCAGGCGCTCGGCACCTCGACGGGCCCTTCCGAATCCACCAGAAGAATAACAAAGTCATCCGGATGTTGGCGCAGGGCCTTGCGAAAGTCATTAAATGTTTGAAAACGGCTGCCGCACGCGATGACGCTGAGTCTGTTCTCTGGAAGTCCGAGCTTCCCGAAAAACTCCTGAAACCCGCGGCGGCAAGCGGTCGCTTTATCGGTATGTTTGTAGTCACCGGCACCCTCGACGTAGACGCGGACACTCACCAGCGGTTGCCTCCGATTTCACCCTTCCGCCACAGGTGCCCGAGGCTGTAGGTCTTGAGCCATGCGGCAAGCCGTTTGCGTTCAAGACGTTTCAATGAGGTTGAGCCGTTTTCCTTTTCGCACACGATGACAGTCTCCGGGATGTCCGTCAGCTCGCTGACCAAGGCATCGGAGTGCGTGGTGACGATCAACTGCATTCGCTGCGAAGCTTCCCGCAGGAGCTCGGCCAGCGGTGGAATGATATCAGGGTGTAAACCGAGCTCGGGCTCTTCGATGCAAACCAGCGGCGGCGGTGTGTCGTGAAGCAGAATCGTGAGAAGAGCCAGCCACCGGAGTGTCCCGTCGGATAGCCTGACCGCAGAGATTGAGACGCCTCCTCTTTCGACCAGGCGCACGTCCACAAGGGCGCCTTGGATGGGTGTTTCAATTGCCTCGGCTCCGTCGTAAAACGTCTTCAAATACCTTATCAATTCGGATTTAGTGCGAGATTCGGAATTGAGCTTATTCAGCATCAACCCGAGGTTGCTGATGTCCTCATCCAGGAACGCGTTACTGAGTTCCGGTCCGAACATATTCCGTGCATCAGAGATGGGTCCGAACTCCCAGTTTCGGTAGATTTTGATATCGCCAAAAAGCTGACCCAAATAGGTGAGTTCAGGGTATTGAGCGGGATCCTTGCGCTGGGCCAGGATCGACTCCTGGGGGTTGATCTGCTCCCGCGAAAGCTCCTGCTGTGTCCCGTTCATCCGTAACATCGGCCGTCCGTTGACATATCCGAAGTAGGCCTGCGCGTCCTTCTGGCTTTTCTCAGTCACCCCGGCCTCGACTCGCTCATCCTTGACGTCAAGCTGATAATTCACACCCGTGAACGACAGCCGGTAGTCAATGGGCTCTGTTAAGTGAGCGGGATTCGCCGTAACCTCGATTGTTGCCGTAGGTAATGACCTCGCCGTCTTCTGACGGGATCGGTCACCAAGAATACTTCTCGCCAGTTCCGCCCGACTCGGTGGCAATTTCCATAGCCACTCCACGATACCGCCGCCCTCCCGAATGGGGGTCGCCAAATCCCGGGGAGTGTTCTGCAACAACGCAATGGCTTCGATAAAATTCGACTTCCCCGACCCGTTCGGCCCAATGAGAACATTAAGTGGTCCAAGGGTGATCTTCGGAGAGTCCGGACCAAACGAGAGCAGATTCTGAATGCGCAGACTCTTAATCGCTGGCTCATCAATCATTGTTAATCGAGAATCTCCATCCAAACCTTTCCGTGCCCGAGATTATACCTCAATTTGTCCCCAGCCAAATCTTTGCACCCTAATCGCGCGAGCATAGCTGACCACTGGCTGGCGGGTACCCGTGCTCTTTGGGATGTGCGATTTGTTTGAATTGCACTCCCTCTTCCGATGTTGGTGGTCACTTTGCGGGGATGTCAGCTTGCCACTCCTCTGCCCCGTGGCGATGGCGATCACAGACCCAGAGAACGGGCAGGCCGTCAGACAGAATGGTGTCGGCCGGAGTGGGCCCCCAGCTTAGTCGGGCTCTCGGGCCGGTGCTGCCGCCCATCGTACTCGGTCGGCCTGCCGCAACCTGTCACGAACGCGGCGGGAGTATCATACGGACAGGAGGATGCATCCGAATGCTGGAGGGCGATCTGTGACTGTCATCGACCGGCTGCTGGATTCGGACCCGTCGATCCGCTGGCAAGGCAAATAGGATAAACATGAAAACGCGAATCAATCTTCTGCTAATGCTCACACTGGCGCTCACGCTGCTCGGCCCCGCATTGAAGATGGCCTCACAGACGGGGGCGGGAGCCAGTGTTCCTCCACCCAGACCCAAAGGCCCATGTGACATCTACGCCGCCGCGGGCGATCCCTGCGTGGCGGCCCATAGCACCACGCGCGCGCTGTACGCCTCCTACAACGGTCCGCTCTACCGGGTCCTGCGCCAGTCGGACGGCAAGACACTGGACATCGGCGTCGTCCAGCCCGTTCGGTCGCCAGCGCCGGATGCGGGCGGATATGCCAACGCGGCCGCGCAGGATGCTTTCTGCGCCAACACGTACTGCTGGATCTCGACCATCTACGACCAATCCCCCAAGCACAACGACCTTACCCAGGCGCCCCGTGGGGGATTCAGCGGCCCGGCCCTGGGCGGGTTCAACAACCTGCCGATCGCCGACATGGCGCCAGTTGCGATCATGGGTCACAAAGTTTACGGGGTCTTCATCGAGCCGGGCATGGGCCTCCGCGACGACGACGCGAAGGGCACCGCAGTCGACGACCAGGCGGAGGGGCAGTACTGGGTCATTAACGGGCAGCACTACAACTCCGGCTGCTGCTTCGATTACGGCAACGCCGAGATCGACAGCCGCGACGACGACAACGGCACCATGGAAACCGCCTACTTCGGCAACTCGCCTGGGTGGTATCGCGCCATCCCCCCTGGCCCCTGGATCATGACCGATCAGGAGAACAACCTGGTTGGCTGCGTCAACCCGGATGGCTCGAGGCAGTGCTCGAACCTGCCGAGGATCACCTGGCGATTCGTGACGGCGATCGCCAAGGGCGAACCGCACCGCTGGGCCTCCATGGGCGGCGACGCGCAGAAGGGCGATCTTTCGGTCATGTTTGACGGGCCGCGCGTCAACTCCACGTATGACCCGATGCGCAAGCAGGGAGCCATCCTCCTCGGCAACGGCGGTGACAACAGCAATAGCTCACAAGGCACCTTCTATGAAGGCGCGATGACGGCCGCCGGCACCTTCCCGACGGACGCGACTGACCAGCTTGTGCAAGCCAACATCGTGGCTGCCCGGTACGACGTGGCGCGGCTTAGTCTCGCGCCCGCGCCGGCAACTGCGACGCCGCCGGGACTCCAGACGTTCTCACCGGGATCCTCGCGGGACACTACCGTGACATTCACGAATACCACGGGGGCGCCCGCAACGGGGATCAAGTTGAGCATCTCCGTGCCCAGGCAATGGACCTCCGTCGTTCCGGGTAAAACCGAGACGGCGGTAACGATGGCTGGCCCCGTCGCGCCGGGGGCGAGCGTGAGCGCGACGTTCAAGATCACCTCGGGGCCGGCGGCCTTCAACGGCGACCTGGTGGGCAACGTTTCGTGGACGAACCCAGCGAGCGGCAGGAAGCAATTCGAGACAACGGCGGAGAAGGTGCGAAACGCGGGGCCGGTCAAGATCAACGAGTTCCGCATTAGCTCGGGCCCTCCCGCCAATCCCTCGGACTCGTTCATCGAGCTCTACAACGCAGGCTCCACGAGCGTCGACATCTCCAACTGGACGCTGACCGTACACCCGACGCAACAAGCGATCTTCTCGAGGGTGAACATACCGGCCGGGACGTCGCTCAAGGCGGGCGGCTTCTACCTGCTGGGTCTCTCGAACTCCGGACTGGCGGTAGCGGCGCGCGCGGGGGACGGCGCCATCCACGTAAGGAGCACCGCGGGAATGACTGCTGGCGACACGATTAGCATCGACACCGGCGCGAACCTTGAGACGCGCAAGATCGCGAGCCTCGGTACGGCAGCGAGCAACCACACGACTCTGTGGCAACCGCTGCCCGAGGGTCCGGTGATCACCATCCCCGCCCACTCGAGGAACGTGCCGGTAACGGACGTGGCCGGATTTGTGGTTGGCCAGAAGATAGCCCTTGGGTTTGGCGCCACTTACCCCGCCGTGGCAAGCGACATGGAGCGGTACGAGGTGGCCACGATCACCGCGGTCGGCAAGGCGGGCACGCAAGCCTACCTCGGGACGGACGCGGCGGCCGGAGCGACCAACATCAAAGTGACGTCCGTCTCCGGCATCTCGGTGGGTGACAAGATTCGCCTCGATATCGCGAGCCTCGGCCACGGAATCGAGACCGTCACGGTCACGCGCGTCGGCACGCAGGCCAGCCATACGTTGCTCACGGCGAAGGCGAGCGCCGGCGCGTCCAATATCAAAGTCCGCAACGCCAGCGGTTTTGCGGTGGGCGACAGGATCACGGTTGGCACACCCGCGAACCAGGAAGTGGCGAGCGTCGTTGCCGTCGGCAGCGCGGGTCCGAACGGCACGGGTATCGACTTTACGCCGGCACTGGCCGAGGCCCACATCACCGACGAGAATGTGGTCGCTCCGGGAACTGGCCTCGACCTGGCCGCACCGCTCAAGTTCAGCCATGCGGCCAACCTCCCGTTTAGCGATCGGGGAACGGGGATCAGCTTTGAGCCGGCGACGGCCTTTGCCCATTCGAGCAATGAGCCCGTCCAGGCGCTCGGCACCGGCATCACGCTCGACAAGCCACTGACGAACGACCATGCGATCCACGCGGTTGTGCGCGACGCCGCGGTAACCACCTCAGGCTACCAGGGGACGCCGGAGCCCAACCAGTGGTTCGGCGGCCCCGAGCTCTCGACGAGCGCTCCGAGCTTCGGGCGCACCATCATCGTCCGAGAAGGGAGCATGGTGCTTCGGGACGCCTCTGGCATGGTTGTCGACAGCCTCAACTACGGTGGCCTCGTCGACCCATGGGCCGCCGAGGGTTACCAAGCTACCTCAGGATCAGGGGAGAGTGGCTGCTACGTGACTACGCCCGGCCCGCCCAGTGGCTTCGGGCCGTTCGCTCCGGCCGCTACCGCGTCCAATACGAGCGCGGGTCGCTTCCCGGACGGCCGCGATACCGGCAGCAACTGCGCCGATTTCGTGACCGCGCCCTCCGCCACTCTGTCGGCCGCCTCGACGGCCGGCGAGACCAATATCAAAGTCTCGAGCGTCGAAGGCTTTGGCGACGGCCAGAAGATCTTGATTGATAGGGGCGAGAACCTCGAGACCGCCGTCATCGCCTCGGTGGGCACGGCAGGCGCCACCACGGTCGGCGCCGCCACCCGTATGGGCGCGACCGTTATCCCCGTAGCCAGTGCGATTGGCTTTAGCAACGGCCAGACCATCACCATTGACGACGGCACGAACTCGGAGACAGCGGTAGTCGCCTCCATCAGGAGGTTCGGCGGGACCTCAATCACCGTCGCCGCGCCGCTCGCTCATGCGCACCCAGCCGGTCGACAGGTGTCCGGCACCGGCATCACCCTCACCGCTCCATTAACCCGGGCGCATTCGAGCGCCGCGCCAGTCACCGGCGACCTTCCCACGCCCGGCGCGCCCAACCAGTATTTCAGGCCCAGGTAGGAGGTGACAGAAGGAACCCCGCATTTTCCCCGTAATCCCTCAGTTTCGGTCTCGTCTTAGGTATGGGTCGAGGGAATTCTCTGTAGAGCCGATGATTTTCTGCTGGACAAATCGAAATCTCTTCGTTACTCTAGCCTGGGGAGCAACCAAGAGAGATG
>Ga0209517_10001158_pt1 | contig 41193 bp, 34 predicted proteins | sample PeaSoiMetSII2010_FD_187695 | JGI IMG/M metagenome (GOLD analysis project Ga0209517, IMG submission 187695) | Peat soil microbial communities from Weissenstadt, Germany - SII-2010 (SPAdes) (version 2) | ecosystem: Environmental > Terrestrial > Soil > Wetlands > Peat | place: Germany...
CGCCTATTGCGCCGAGCGGGGCGGCAACTTCGATATCTACACAATTCCCGTTGAGGGCGGCGAGGAACGCCGCTTGACGGATGCCCCCGGCTTGGACGACGGCCCCGATTATTCCCCCGATGGCCAGTGGATCTACTTCAACTCGGAGCGCACGGGCTGGATGCAGATCTGGCGCATGCAGGCAGATGGAACCGGGCAGGAGCAGGTGACGAACGACGATTACTCCAACTGGTTCGCTCATCCCTCGCCGGATGGGAAATGGCTGGTGTTCATTTCTTTCGACAAGCACGTGAAGGGACATCCGCCCAACAAAGACGTGATGCTGCGTCTGATGCCCGCCGCGGGCGGCGAGCCGCGCCTGCTGGTGAAACTGTTTGGAGGGCAAGGAACAATGAATGTTCCCTCCTGGTCGCCGGACAGCAAGCATCTGGCCTTCGTGAGCTACCGGCTGCTCAAACCGTGAGGCGGGTGGGATCCTAGAATCCTGTCATCCTGAGCGAAGCGAAGGATCCCGGTAGTTGTTCGTACATGGACAAAACCAAAACCAACTGCGGAGATCCTTCGCTTCGCTCAGGATGACAGCGGCCGGTTTTTCACAATTGCCGGAGGGGGCCACAAGGGCCGCTCCTACCGGCTACACCCACGTCCGCAATCCGATAACACCCCAATAAGCAAGGTACGCGGTGGTGATCAACAAGGCAAACGTGACCGCGATCGAATACCCGCGGACGCCGCGGCGAACCGTCCCGGCCGGCGCCAGCCACAACGCGATGGCGCTCGCCATCGACGCGACGGCGAACATGATGGTGACCAAAAACAGAGCCATTGACCAAGCGGTCAGATTCCCCAGGCGTGCGATCAAGTCGTTCCCACACAGGATGAAGATAACGACAACGCTCACCAGGCTCAAGACGGCCACGAGCGGCCAAACTCGCATGGCGCGCTCTTGCGGGCGGCGGCGCTTTCTGCTGAGCCCTCCCAGAATCCAGAAGGGCGCGTAAATCAGAATCGACACCACAGACAGCGCAACAAACGCCGTGAGCGCGATTTCCAGGAACGCCAACCACGCAGGGACCTGCTTCAAGACGAACGTACCTACCTCGATGAAACGGCCCTCCGTGCTTGGGGTGAGCAATGCGAGAGAGGCTGCAGGTTCGGCGGCTTCTTTCTTGGGAACATGCCGGAACTGTCTGCCGGAAACAGGAACGAAGGCCTCGTTTAGGTCGCCTAAATTCGAGGTGAGAAGTTTCCCGTCCTTGAAACTTACCACGCCAAGCCCTGCCACACGCTCCAGGAAGTGGGTCATTTCATTGCGTGGCGAGTCCGGCTCATACCACCCCGCCCACTCCGCGGCGCCTGGCGGCAGGGATGCGACAGGAGGCAGCGCCGGCTGCTGCAACTTGGCGGTGACGTAGGCGCGAATCGTCTTGCCGACGCGGGAAAACGCATCTCCGTTGCCGGAATTTATGCTGTAAAAGTAGCCCACGCCGTACTCCGGCATGTACGCCATTTCAGTAAGCCCGCCGTTGACGCCCCCGTCATGCCCGTGGTACACGAAGCCCTCGTGGATGCTCCAGTAGTTGCTCAGGCCGTATCCGCTCTTCAGGCCGTCCTTAGCGGCCCAGGTGCTGGCCGGGTTCTCCATGCGGTCGATGTCGGCGGCCGGAACGATCTGGACGCCGTTGACCTTGCCGCGATCGAGATAGAACTGGACATAGGCCGCCATGTCGCAGGCGGAAGCATTAATCGAACCCGCGGGGCGATAAACGATGTTCCAGTAAGGGTAGGGCGTCTTGCCGTCCGGGTGATAGAGAGTCGTCGCGGTTCCTTCCGGCGGCGGAAAATAGGTTGCGGTTTTCATTCCGATCGGCAGAAAGAGATTCTGCTGCACGAAATCCTCGAAGCGCTGATGGATGATCTTTTCGGCGATGTAGGCCGCCACCGGCGGGCCGGAATTGCAATAGGCCATGCGCGTTCCGGGCGGCCAGCGTGAAATGCGCGAACGATGATAGGAGTCCAGCGCCTCGCGCAGACCCAGGCTGGGCGGCGCATCGACGGCGTATTCGTGCAGGTGCATATCGTCCCAGCCGGTGGTGTGCTCCAGAAGATTGACCACCCGCACCGGATCACTCGCTTCCCAGCGATTCTCGAACCACACCTCGGGAGCCAGCTTGCGGACGGGATCATCGAGCGAGAGCTTGCCCTGCTCGGCCAGCATCAGGATCGAGAGCGACGCAAAGGCCTTCGACGTTGAGCCAATGCGGAAGAGCGTGTCCGGAGTTGTCGCACGGTGACGGGCAACGTCCGATTCGCCGAGACCGGCGATCCATTCCGGTCCCTCCCGATGCACGATGGCAACGGAGACGCCCGGCGTGTGCGTGTCCTTGAGCAATTTCTCGAGTTGCTGCTGGAGTTCGGCGATGGACTGCGCCGGTTTCTGCTTCTCGCTCTTGTCATCAGCAAAGCACAGGCCGGCCAGCGTCGAAAGAAGAAGAATTAGAATGATTCGTTTCATGATTGCCCCTCCTCATGTCGATTGGCACAGAATCGTCGATTGAATCTGTGCGGTGCTCACTCCCGTTAGGGGACACGCGCACAAACCACGAGGTTGAAGTTGTGAGAAAGTCAAGACAGCTCACGCAAAGACGCTAAGGCGCAAAGAAAGGCGGAGTAGAAGTCGTTGTTTGTCTTTGCGGGCTTTGCGAACTTTGCGGCTTTGCGTGAGACTGGGTTGTCAATCCATTGACTCAGGAACATGTTAGAGAATTAAGCGCTCTGGCAAGTCGCAGACGGCTCTCCAACCCATCGAGGCCTGGCGGCTCGGCAAAGGCTCCGAGCGCTCGAGCCTCTTCGTACATTGCTTCGAGCAGGCGCAGGTTGCGGCGGAAATCGGCAAGCTGGCTCAACTGCGTTTCCCTCTCCCACTTTTCCCAGTACAAAGGGTCTTTAATCACGTCGGTTGTTCCTTCACTCTGAGATTCTATTCACCGGGCAACTTCGTTGCAAGCGAAGTCATCTCAAAAAAGAGTCTGACCTTGACTGTAGGGACGACCTTGAATCCGGCCCCGCGAGCGGGTCCCGGTACTATTGTGCTATAGCTCAGGTGGTTGATAAGAACTATAACCATCTCGTACGACACGCGAGGAGGTTTCCGGTGTTAGCTGACTCGGTCAGGCAGCTTGAGCAAGAAACGGTGAAGGCTGCCCGTTTCCGTTTCTTCCTTCGCGCGAAGCCATGCCGGATTCCAACTTCTAAAACAGGTGAGAAGCCATGATCGTTGCCACAGTAATTCTGATCCTCTCGGCGGCGCTGTTCTGTTTCTATTTCCAAAGCACTTGCCAGAAGATTCTGCGCCGGCAGTTTGACCGGGAGTACTTTCAATCCATTGCCAGCGCCAATCGTCTGGAGTTCCTGTCCGTGCGTGGGATGTTGGATGGGCTGGGCAAGCCGGCCGCTCGATCCCTCTTACGCCAAGCGCTGAAATGTGATTTCCTCGCTCTCACCTACCTCCTCAAAAATGCCGCTAACGTGAACCGAAGGTACGCCAGCGAAGAGCGTATCTTGATTCTCTATTTCCGCTGGCAATTTCTTTCGCTTGCGATGCGGCGATTGCTGGGGATGAGTGACGATCGGGTCATCCTCAGACTGACCTCGGTTCTTCAGTATTTTGCCAACGTGGTCGGCCAGCGCGTCGAAGCGGTAAAGTTCGGCAATTTGGCCGCCGCCGAGTTCCCCCTGAGTTTTTAGCTCTGCCCGCTTCAAAGCGCACCTGCCTGGGCCTGATTTCCCAGCGGGTCGTCTAACTGCTTACCCTCCCTTGCGCCGTCCGGCGGTACCATCCTGGTCTGAATTGCAGCGCTGTCCCTCCGTCCGGCAATGGCCGGCCTGAGAGCCGGCGCGACCTCAAGACTAGGACAGTACTCGATCGAGGGGCAATTCCTTAACAAACTGATGTATACTGTTGCACGGACCCAATACCTATCATCAGACGCCATCTGGTCCATACGAAGGAGCCCGTGTCTATGTGTCGAACGCTTCTCAAGGCAATTCTTGCGCTGGCCTTGCTGCCTGCGGCGGCACGCCCGCAAACTGTGGATGAGATCATTGCGAAGAATATCCAGGCACACGGCGGACCGGAGAAAATGAGTGCTGTCCACAGCCGCATTCAGACGGCCAAGTTCAGCGCCGGCTCCTTTAAGGCTGACGTTCGAGTGGTCACCAAGCGGCCGGACGAGGTGCGCGAAGAGTTCATCCTGCAAGGAATGACGCAGATCAGGGCGTACGACGGCAAGACCGGGTGGCAGTTGGACCCGTTCGAGGGCCGCCGGGCGGCCGAGTTATTGGCCGAAGACGACATGAAAGACCTTGTGGTTGACTCGGACATCGACGGTCCGCTGGTGAATTATAAGCAGAAAGGCCACAAGGCGGAATTCATGGGGCACGATTCCGTCGAGGGCACGGACTGCTATAAGGTGAAGCTGACCCTGAAAAACGGCGATATCCGGACTTATTATTTTGATGCCGACTCGTATCTGGAGCTCAAGCTCGAGACGCAGACTTTCGTCCGTGGCGCTCCGCACGAGTCGGAAACGTATTACGGTGACTACGACCCGGTGAACGGCATTTATTACCCGTTCGCAATTGAACAGGGCCAGAAGGGGAGCCCGGACCGCGTCCGTCTTACGATAGAGAAGATCGAATTGAATCCACCGGTCGACGATGCTCTGTTCAAGATGCCTGCGGCCAATGCCCAGGCCGGACCGTCGGCCGGGCCGAAATGAAGACGCTCGGAGCCGCTGTGGTGCGGGCGTCTCGCCCGCTGTCGCGGGGGCGTCTCGCCCCCGCAAGAACCCGCGGGCAGGATGCCCGCGCCACATCTACGGTGAGGCTGCTGCGGCGCTCAGGGGAGCTGGGGGCACAACCTAGACCTGGAAAAGGACCTCTCAACCATGAACAGATTCACTGCTCAATGTCTGGCCTTCATGATCGTCGGCGGCATCGCCGCGACCGCTCCTCTGCACGCCCAGGACATGAAGATAGACTCGGACACCATCTCCGGCCTGGGCGCCAGGAACATCGGTGCGGCCGTCATGAGTGGCCGGATCGCCGCCCTCGCCGCGGTGCATGACAAGGGCAGGCTCACGATCTACATCGGCGCGGCCAGCGGTGGTGTCTGGCGGTCCTTGAATGGCGGCACGACCTTCAAACCGATGTTCGACAAGCAGCCGGTGCAGTCCATTGGCGCCATTGCCATTGACCCCTCGAATCCCAAGACGGTATGGGTCGGCACGGGCGAGGCTTGGACCCGCAACAGCGCCTCCATCGGCGACGGTGTCTACAAATCCACCGATGGGGGTGAGAACTGGACCAACGTAGGCCTGAAGGAGTCCGAGCGCGTCGCGAAGATCATCGTCGATCCGGCGGACGGCAACACCGTGTATGCCTGTGTGCCTGGAAAGCTCTGGAGTGACAGTGAGGAACGCGGCCTCTACAAGACCACAGACGGCGGCGCCACCTGGACGAAAATTCTCAAGGGCGCGAACCTTTCCACCGGCTGTTCGATGCTCAGCATGAGTTCGCGCGACCCCAAGACGCTCTACGCGGGCATGTGGGATTTCCGGCGCAAGGGCTGGACGTTCCGGTCGGGCGGCGACACGCCGACCGCCTTCAGTGGTAGTGGTCTTTTCGTGACCTCGGATGGCGGCGCAACCTGGACCGACCTCAACGAGAAAACTGCCAAGGGGCTTCCGCCCAAGCCGTGGGGGCGCGTCGCGGTGACCGCGGCGCCTTCCAATCCGAATGTGGTTTACGCCCTGATTGAATCGCCGCAAAGCGCGCTCTATCGTTCCGACGACGCCGGCAAGACCTGGGAGCGGCGCGACGCGAGCCAATGGATGGTGTGGCGGCCGTTCTATTTCGCCAATCTGATCGTTGACCCCAAGGACGAAAACAAGCTCTACAAGACCGATCTGGGCCTGATTATGAGCACCGACGGCGGACGCAGCTTCAGCTTCGTCTCGGGGGGAGCCCATGGCGATTTCCACGATGTCTGGGTAGACCCCGAGGACACGGATCGCCTTATTTCCGGGGACGATGGCGGAGTGTGGTTTTCCTACGACGGCGCCGACACCTGGTGGAAGGCCAACAACCTCCCCGTCTCGCAGTTTTATCACGTGGCCGTGGACAACGAAGATCCCTATCACGTCTACGGCGGGTTGCAGGATAACGCAAATTGGATCGGCGACTCGTCCTATCCCGGAGGAATCACCAATAGCCGATGGGAATGTCTCGGCGGTGGTGACGGCTTCTGGGTTATGCCGGACCCCTCGGACCCCAATTACGTTTATGAAGATTCGCAGGGCGGAGAAATCGCCAGGATCAATCGACGCACCCTCCAGGCGCGCGGCATCAAGCCGCTTCCAAATTATGGGGAAGGGAAATTGCGCTTCAATTGGAATGCGCCGATTTACGTCAGCCCCAATGAGCCGGGGACGGTTTACATCGGTGCGCAGTTTTTGTTTCGCTCGCGCGACCACGGCCAGACTTGGGAGAGGATCTCGCCCGACCTCTCCACCAACGATCCCGAGAAGCAGAAGCAGGAAGAGTCGGGTGGCGTAACGGTGGACAACTCCGACGCGGAAACCCACACCACTGTTTATTCCATCAGTGAGTCGCCTCGCGACGGAAACACCCTCTGGGTGGGCACGGACGACGGCAATCTCCAGCTCACGCGCGACGGCGGCAAATCGTGGACGAACGTGGTGGGCAACGTTCCGAACCTGCCGAAATCTTCCTGGGTGTCGTGGGTCGAGGCAAGCCGGTACGATCCTGCCGCTGCCTACGCTGTCTTCGACCGCCACACTTTTGGCGACATGGAACCTTACGTCTTCAAGACAGCGGATTACGGCAAGACGTGGGCGCCCATCGTCGGTCCCGGCAGCGGAGTTCGTGGCTACGCGCACGTCATCAAGGAGGATACCGTCCTCGCCAATCTTTTATTCGTGGGGACGGAATTCGGCCTCTGGATTTCGCTTGATGCCGGCCGCCAGTGGGCGCAGTACAAGGGAGAAGAGTTTCCCAATGTCGCCGTACGCGACATCGCGATTCAGCCTCGCGAGTCTGACCTGGTCCTTGCCACGCACGGCCGCGGCATCTGGATTATTGACGACATCACACCGTTGCGCAAACTCACTCCGGAGGTCTTGAGCCAGGATGCGGTGTTTCTGGAAGGCAGGCCTATACGGCAGCGTTTGATGGCCAGCGGCGGCTGGATGGAGGGAGATGCCTCGTTCAGCGGCCAGAATCCTCAAGACGCAGCTCTGATCACCTATTACCAGAAGAAGCGCCACATCTTCGGCAAGATGAAAATCGAAGTCCTGGACGACCAAGGCAAACTTGTGGAGACGCTGCCCGCCAACAGCCGGCGCGGCCTGACCCGCGTACCCTGGTCGATGACGCTGAAGCCGCCGCGCGTTCCGCCCGCCGCCTCGCTCGCCGGCGCCATGGTGGGGCCGCGGGTTCTTCCGGGAACTTACACGATCAAGATGACGCGCGGCGACCAGGTTTTCTCGACCCAGCTCCGCATCAAGCTCGATCCTCGCGCCACCTACACGGCGGAGGACCGCAAGCTTCAGCTCGAGGCCTCCACGCGCGTGCGCGACCTCCTGGGCGACATGACCTACGACGTCGACAACATCGGCGCGGTCCATGAAGCGCTCCTGGCCCGAATGTCAAAGCTGGACGCGAGCGATCCGCTCCGCAAAACACTCTCCAAGACCGCCGACAAGGCCGAAACCATTCGCAAAAAGATCGTCGCGACAAAAACCGGCGGCGCCATTACCGGCGAACTGCGTCTGCGGGAATACGCGATCGAGCTGTACGATACCTTGACCAACTACGAAGGCCGCCCGGGCGATTACCAGGTGGCGCGCATCGACTCGCTCAAGCGCGAACTGGACGACGTGGTGAAGCAGTTCGACGAGTTCATGACCAAAGAAGTTGCGCCGTTGAATCAGGCTCTGGCGCGGAAGAAACTGGACCCGGTCCGCGCCCTGCCGCGCGCCGAGTGGGAAAAAACCAGCTCCGTGGCGGACCTTGACACGGCGAACATGAGAATCGTCGGCCGCGAGCGCGATCGATAAGTAGCGGCACGCCATGGCGTGCCCGTACGGCGAACCCAGCGCCAGCCTACGGAAGCGGCAGCCTCGAGTTTCTACATTTCAGATGGTGTGTCGCATTCATTATTGCGCTTTGTCCGACCAGCGGCTCCGCCGCCCTGCCTTGCGCTCAGAATCCCGATGCAGCTTCTGTTCATCGCCTGGGCTTGGTGGTTGACGCGAACTTGATGAGGGGTTTAGCGGAAGGGATTGACGACCCGAAGCGAATCGAGGGTCGTGACACCAGGAACGTCTTCTGAATATAGAGTCTCAACTCCCGCCTCTTCGCAGGCTGCCAGAATCAACGCATCCCAGAAAGAGACACCGTGAGCTTCGTGGAGCTGTCGGCCTCGATGTAGCACGCCCTCTGTGGGCAGAATGAGCCCCAGAAGGCCCAGGAATTCAGTGAGGCGATTCCACGCGTCCGCTACTGTGAAACCTTGCGCGCTTAGTTTGCGCGATGCCGCGACAAACTCACACGCCACTTGCCAGAGCAGGACGGCATCCCTGCTGCTGGCAATAAGATTAATTGCGGTTTGTTGGCGGCGGGAATCCGCTCGATCGCAGGCATAGAGCAGGACGTTGGTGTCAAACGCGATCATGTAGTTGCTCTCGTGTGGGCAGTGGCCCTTTCGAGAAGAACCGCATGCTCGCAATTCCTGCCTTCAAGCGTGCTACCGCTGCATCCCGGTCTCCCCGGCTCTCCTCGATTGGCTCCACAATAACACGCACTCGCTGTTGCTCGCGGAGGTCTAGGTCTGCTGCAAGCTTCAAGACGCCGCGAGTGTAGACGGCCTCGGTAATTTGCGCCATGGTCACCTTCCACAATCAACTTTACTATGGGCGCACGGGGCGCGCAATGTTTTCAGCCTCGGGTGTTTGTCAACCACGCGAGGATCTGCAATTTCTCCTGCCCGGCTACGGTACTGTTACTTTCGTAATCTTGACAATAGTCAACTATTGAAATAGCCTATATCCTGGGGATTCGCCCCGAGCATGGAAAATCGCGGTAGGGGCGGTTTGCGAACCGCCTCCACCCTCTGGAGATCTTATGTCTATTCGCCAATCACCGCAGCTTACCCCGCAACTCCTCGGCGCCGCCCGCTCGAATGCCCGGCATTCCACCGGACCGCGCAGTCAAGCCGGAAAATACCATTCCCGAATGAACGCCCTCGAACACGGCGAGCGTTCCGCCCCCGAAAATCGCGACGCCGTGATGCGCGCTTTGGGCGAAGACCCGGCCCAGTTCGACGCTTTGAAGCAGGAGCTCAGCGCTTCCTTCAGCACCGGCGACCCCTTCGTTGAAAAGCAGGTTGACGATCTCACCCGTCTCTACTGGCGGCGCGATCGCCTGGAGCGCATGGAGGGCGGCCTGATGCGGCGCGCCCTGCTCGAACTCGAAGAGAAGCAGCACCGGCGCCGGAAGGAAATTGAAGACTGCACGACGGAGGTCGGCGAGGGCCTCAACGTCACGCTCGAGGCGCCCACCGACCCCGCCGCGCGCCTGCGTCTGCTGCTCTCCTTTCTCGCACTGATTCGCCTGCAGGTGCACAAACGCTACTTCCTGGCGTGGCAGGCCGCCGCGCTCCAGGGCTTTTACCGGAACAAGACCGGCTGGCGAGGTCCGCGGTTGTGCTTTCTGCTGTCGCTCTTCGCCGGGAGCGATATGCCGCTGCCGAAGGGTGGCGTAGGGGCACCCCTTGTGGGCGCCCAGGCTGGCGAACCGGGCGGCCACGAGGGCCGCCCCTACGACGAGTCCGACGGAGAGAATGATGTAGGGGCACCCCTTGTGGGTGCCCAGGCTGGCGAACCGGGCGGCCACAAGGGCCGCCCCTACGAAGCAACCGAACCGGCGGACGAACTGCGGTACAACGAACTGGTCCTGCTGCTCGCGGACGAGGTGGCTGCAGTCGAGCAGGAGTTCGAGTACGAAGAGAAGCTCAACGAGGAGAAAGTGGCGATCGAGCGCGACGCTTGCCTCGCTCCCTCGGGCGATGAGTGGCGGATGCTGCTGCGGCGGGAAGAGTCGCTGGACCGCGCCATTGATCGCAAAATCAAGCTGCTGGTGACGCTGCGGAAGGCGGCGACGCAAAAGCCGCAGACCCTGGAAAGCAGAGCCGCCGAGGACCAGCCGCAAAATCCGCAGACCTTGGAAAGCAGGTCTGCGCCAGCCGAGGATTTAGGGGGGCCCGTCCCAAGTCACGAAGAGCCCTCTCCCGAGGGGAGAGGGTGTCAGGCTCCGGCGGTGTCATCAGCCGGAGCGTGACGGGTGAGGGGTTTTGCCCTCGCCCAGAACAATAACGTCTGTTCAATGCGCCGCAAAACCGGCGGGCGGGTGAGGTACGCCAGAATTCCGGGCGCTGGGAGGAGAATCAGGGAATAAATGTCGGGTGCTAACATATCTAGCCTCTCACCCCGCCCGGGCGCTGGGCGAAAGCGCCGTCGCAGGGCATGCTGCTTCCTGGGAGAGGGCATTTTGACCGAAGTGTGGGCTCTGAGAGCCGAAAAGGGACCGGCGGACGCCACGCAGTCTTATCGACCGATGGGGGTTCCCGAGTGAGCCGTCCTTTGTTTTCATCAACATTCCCGGTTCGTTCGTCGCAATCCCAGGGGAGTTCGCCCGGCCGCCGGTCAGGAGCCTCCCAGCACCGACTCAACCACGGAAACCAACTGGTTGATGTTGATCGGCTTTGAGACATATCCATCCATGCCGGCGGCAAGGCAGCGCTGGCGATCGCTCTGCATGGCATGCGCAGTCATGGCCACGACGGGGAGGTGGCCCCCGGTGGTCTTCTCCTGCTCGCGTATTGCCGCAGTCGCTTCCAATCCGTCCAATTCCGGCATCTGCACGTCCATGAGGACCACGTCAAACGCCTGCGCCGCGATTTGCTCCAACGCCTCGCGTCCGTTGCGTGCTAAGGCCACGCGATGTCCGTGTTTTTCGAGCAAGCGCGCGGCCAGCATCTGGTTCACCGGGTTATCTTCAGCGAGCAGAATCCGCAAGGACTGAGGTGCATCGCCGGCTGACTGCCGGCCCTCCAAGCTCTGCCCGCTCTCCGGGGCGTGCAAAGTCTGAGGTATGCCAAGGCGGGCGGTGAAGTGAAAGGTGCTTCCCCCGCCATAAACGCTCTCGGCCCACAGCCGGCCACCCATCATTTGCGCAAGTTGCCGGGAAATGGTCAAACCCAAGCCGGTCCCGCCATAGCGCCGCGCGGTTGATCCGTCGGCTTGCGTAAAGGCTTCGAAGATGCACTCCAGTTTCTCGGTGGCAATCCCGATGCCGGTGTCCTGCACGCTGAAATGGAGTTGCACGAAATCCTTCTCCACAGCGCTGACCTGCACCGCGAGGCTGATTTGGCCTTGGTTCGTGAATTTCACGGCGTTGCCCAGCAAGTTCACGAGAATCTGGCTCAGGCGGTTCGGGTCGCCGACAAGTGCCTCGGGAACCTCGCGCTCGACTACCCAACTCACCTCCAGCCCCTTTTGGCGGGCGCGCAACAGAAACGTCTTGAGAATGGGTTCGATGCTCTCCCGCAGCGTGAATTGGATGGATTCTACTTCCAGCTTGCCCGCTTCGATCTTGGAGAAATCGAGGATGTCGTTAATGATGGTAAGCAGAGAATCGGCGGAAGCTTTGACCATGCCGACGTATTCCGCTTGTTGGGGGTTGAGCGGCGTGTCGAGGAGGAGGTCGGTCATACCCATGACGCCGTTCATGGGAGTGCGGATCTCGTGGCTCATATTGGCGAGAAACTCGCTCTTGGCGCGGTTCGCCGCCTCCGCTGCCTCCTTGGCCTGCTGCATCTTGATCTCAACTTGCTTGAACGCCGTGACGTCCATCATGGCGCCGATCATCCGCACCGGCCGGCCCGCGTGATCGCGCATGACGTAGCCCCGATCCAGAACCGAGGCGAACTTCACATCGCCCGTGAGGAAACGATACTCCGCTGACCAAGTCTCCCCGCCGTCCTCGATGGCTGCGCGACGGCTGTCTTCCACTCGCTTGCGGTCCTCGGGGTGCACGTGCTCGAACCACCAGTGCGGGTCTGCACCAATCTCACTGACTGTGTGCCGGAACGTGGTTTGAATTCCGCTCGTCCAACTGATAGCCTCCGTTTCGAGATCCCAGTCCCAGATCGCGTCGTTGAGGGCGCGCCCCACATATTGGAAGCGCTTTTCCATCTGGGCTTCGGCCTCGAATCGACGGCGGATGGCCTCGGTTTGTGCGCTCACCCGGCGGCGCAGCACCACCACCCAGACACCCACGGCGAACGCCACTCCCACCAGCAGCGCCAGAACCACCCCGGCCTTTCGCAAGGTCCACCAGGAAGGTCTCGCGAGAACTACAACACTCCCCGGTGGGTCAAGCAGGATATTGAAGGTTTCGGGCATGCGATTACGGTCCACGCTGACCGAGCAGATGCCGGTTACTCTCAAACGGCTCCCCAGAAGCTGCGACCAGTCCTCGTTCGTATTACGCTTGTCCATCCGTGCCTCAAAGATTAGGTCGCCATCCTGTAGCACCAGCGTGCGGTCTGATTCGCTAAGCGTCACATCCCGCAGGGTCGCATTCAAGCTCACCCGCAGAGTATCGTAGGCGCCGGATTGCGCCTTCTGCGCAGTGATCTCGAGGGGCGAAGGAACCGTCGCGGATCCTGTTCGCCGGAAGAGGGCATGTCGAAGGACCGGCGTGTTATCGCCCAAGTCGGCGAAACCGACCACGTCGACCTGGTCGCCGGGTCGGAGTGGTGTTTTGGTGGGCCCCGGAATGTAGACCCCCAGGCGGCCGTTCTGAATGAACACGCCTCTGGGCCGTTGGAGGGTAACCGTGCCTTGCACGCGCACGCGGTGCCCAGACGAAGTGCGGGTTGTGAAGGCTAAGAGGCTGCTGATGGGTCTGACCGGGACAGAGAACGGATCGGGCGCCGGCGGCTCCTCGACACTTACCTGGCGAGCCGTGGGCACGGCCAGCCAGATCCCCGTCATCTGGTAGTTCGTGTTGTACAGCGTCGCACAAACCCCGGCGATTCTCACCTTGGCATCCACCAACCGGTCTCCGCTCAATCCCTGCTGGTCCATGATCGAGACTAGCAACCCCCTTCCGTCTACAACCACGTAGAGACTCAGCCCGTGGTGGTCTGGCTCGAAGTCCTGGACGATGCCCTCGACTTGGACCCACTGGCTGTCTTCAGGTGCAGAGAGCATCTCGCCGAAACTGACCTTTTGAGGCTGCGGCAGTGGCGCCCGTCCCAAGACTCGGTAGTGCGGCTTCCCGATTTGTGGGGCAAAATCTAGTTCCTCCGATACTCCATCGATTTCAAGTAGGTCTCCAGGCCGGAGGTTATGGCTTGTGTCGTGTCCGTTGACGTAGATTCCGGCAGTGGCGTCCTGGACGAAGAAGTCGCCGACATTGAAATCGACGTAGGTGAGGACTGCTCGCAAGTGGACCGGATAGCCGCGGATGGCTTGATCTGGGGTAAGTTCACGGACCTGTTCGGCAGTGGTGAGAGTAGGCAATTGCTCGGGCCAGGCGTCCTCGCTCCATGCCAATGCAGCCGGGAGGAGCATTAGCATCAGACCGAGGCGGACGGGGTCCCGCGCTTTGGAAAACCGAGCGCTGCCGGGAGTGTAGTGAGTATTCATCCGCGCACCTGTCCCGTTCGAAAAGGTGGTACCTTTATCTCCATCGGCAACTATGAGTTATCCCTAAATCGGTCATGCTCCTTCGCTGCACGCGAACCCTCAGACCACATATCTGCGGATTCGCAGCAGAAAACCTAGAGTCGCTGTAAGCTATTGAAAACTGAGGACTAGTCCAAGTGCTTGGACTTCAGGAATTCACGCACGACTTCCCTGATGTCCTGGTGCTGGCCATCCACGTTGAAGTTCAAGCGGCGCATGTCCTCGTCGGAGATGATGCCGGCCAACTGGTGCAGCGCCGCCCCGACTTCGGGAAGGCGAGTCAAGGTCTCCTCGCGCACGATCGGAACCGCCTGATAGGGAGGGAAGTAGTGCCGATCGTCTTCGAGCATCGCCAAGTCGCGGGCGGCAATTAGACCATCAGTAGAATTGCCCGCGACTAAGTCGACTTGGTTCTCCAGCAGGGACTTGTACAACAACCCCAGATCCATGATTCGCGGCGGAGCATTGAATCGCAGTCCATAGGTGCGGATCAGGCCCGGGTAACCGTCCTGGCGCTCCATGAATTCATAACCGAATCCGGCCCGCCATTGAGGCGCAAAAGCTGCGGCTCCGGATATCGTCCGGACGTGCAGTCGCCTCGCGTCTGCTCCGCGAATGACAAGGGCGAAAGTGTTGTTGAACCCCAAGGGTTCCTCAACGCCAAGCTGGAACCGCTGTGCATATTCACTTCTGACCCGTTCGTACACCTGGAGAGGATCGCTCGACGGCGATTGCTTGAGAATGGCGCCAAGTGCCGTGCCGGTGTATTCAACGTAGAGGTCGATGCGGCCGGCCAGGATCGCCTGATGACAGATGTAGGTTCCGGCAAGGTAAAAACGCCGGTCCACCGCCAGATGCGTTTGGGCTTCGAGGTGCTGCGCGAGCAGTTCTCCCAGGATCGCCTGCTCAGTGAAATTCTTGGACCCGACCACGATCCGATTCGCGCGAACCCCTCCGCAGCTCGCCAGAAGAGCGCAACAGAACGCGATCAGGAGAGTCCGATTCATACAGCCTCGGCGTTGGGCTGGCTGGCCCCGTGGTGCGGGCGTCCCGCCCCCCATCTCATCGCGGGCGAGACGCCCGCACCACTCTAAACGTACTGGAATCGCCGCTCCAGGCGGCCCAAGAGGAAATCAGCAAGCAGCGCCATCAACGCCGCCGGGATAGCTCCGGCCAGAATGACTCGATTATCAACCATCGCCAGGCCGCGGAAGATGAATTCCCCCAAGCCACCGGCGCCGATCGCAGCGGCGATCGTGGCAACCCCGATGGTGATTACCGTTGCTACGCGCACCCCGGCGAGGATTACTCCCATGCCCAAAGGCAGTTCGACCTGGAACAAAAGCTGCAGGTCGCTCATGCCCATACCACGCGCCGCTTCGCGCACGCTTGGGTCCACTCCCGTAATCCCTGCACAAGTGTTTTGGATGATGGGTAGAAGCGCATAAAGCGTCAGGGCGGTGACGGCAAGCCGATCCGCGCGCTCGCCCAGCCAAGGAGACGACAGCAGGAAGCCAAACAAGGCGAGCGATGGAATGGTCTGCACCACCGTCGAGGCCCCCAAAACCGCCTTGCCGAATGCGGGACGGCGCGTCACAAGGATGCCCAATGGCATGCCGATGGACACCGCCAAGAGCATGGATATTCCGACCAGCCAGAGGTGCTCGAAGGTCAGCGACAAGACTTGCGATTGATTGTTCCAGATGAATTGCAGGGTGCTCATTTGCCTCCTGACAGCTTGTAGGGGGACGGCTTGCCGTCCCCTGATGAACGGGGTAGGGCAAGCCCTACCCCTACACTCCATGTGCTCATTTGCCTCCTGACAGCTTGTAGGGGGACGGCTTGCCGTCCCCCGATGAACGGGGTAGGGCAAGCCCTACCCCTACACTCCATCAATCGCGGCCCCGAGGGCTTTCAAAGGCTTCGCGGTAGGCACGCACGATCGGGTTGGGCGCCGACCTGAACTCCTCCGGCGTATACACTCCCGCCAGTTTGCCGCCTTGCATCAACGCGACACGGCTCGCGAGCCTCAGGGCTTCCCGCAAGTCATGGGTAACGAAAACGACGGTCTTCTGAAGCCGCTGTTGCAGTTGCTGAAACTCTTGTTGGATTTCAGCGCGAGTCAGGGGATCCAGAGCCCCGAAGGGCTCATCCATCAGCAGCAGGGGCGGGTCGGCAGCCAGGGCGCGCGCCACCCCCACTCGTTGCCGCTGGCCGCCGGACAGTTGCCTCGGATACCGAGCGGCGAAGCGCCCTGGATCAAGGCCCACCAGGGCCAGCATCTCTTGTACCCTGGCATGCGTTCGTTCCGAGGACCAATTCTCCAGGCGAGGCACCAGACCGACATTGCGCTCCACCGTGAGATTGGGGAACAATCCAACTTCCTGTATCACGTAGCCGATGCGGCGGCGCAGTCGAAGGGGATCGGCGTCCGAGGTGGTGCGTCCCTCGACCAGAACCTGTCCCTGTGTGGGTTTCAGTAGCCCGTTGATGAGTTTTAAAGTGGTCGTCTTGCCGGAACCGCTGCGCCCCAGAAGCACTAGAGTTTCGCCGCGCCGGACTTGCAGGTTCAAGTCCTCGAGCAGGAGCGGCCCCGTCTCGAGCCGGTACCACACGCCGCGAAATTCGATCGCCAAGTTGTCGTCTTGAGTCATGTTCGTAGAAACTGCCTGCCGCACGGAAGTCGAAAGTCGAGAGTCGAAAGTCAAAAGTCAAAAGGAGGCGTACTCTCAACTTTCGACTCTCGACTCTTGACTCTCCCGTTGACTCCAACGCGCGGCATGCCGTACTCTGGATATTCGGGCCTACGACACAATTTGATTCTTGCCAGTACAGGGAGGTGCACATGTCTGCGCAACAAACCCTGGCGGAAGGCGATCGCACGGTTGCCGCTTCTCTGGCCGAAGCTCGCGCCCTCACTGACGATCTGTTCAGCGTGGTGCGCCCCGACAGCCTCTATGAGCGGCCCATCCCCGAGCGCCACCGCCTTCTCTTTTATCTCGGACACCTGGAGGCCTTCGACTGGAACCTGCTGGGCCGGAATATTCTCGAGATCGACTCTTTTCAAAAGGAATTCGACCGGCTCTTCGCTTTTGGCATCGATCCCGTGGGCGGCGGCTTACCCGACGACCAGCCCTCTGACTGGCCCTCCATTCAGCAGGTCCGCGGTTACAACCAGCGGGTCCGCGAAACGCTCGACGCCGCGCTCGAAAAAGTCTCCTTTCGAGATTCGGCCTTGCCTCTGCTCCACGATGGCTATGCTCTCCATGTTGCCCTCGAGCACCGTTTGATGCACGCAGAAACCCTTGCCTACATGCTGCACCAGTTGCCGCTCGAAAGCAAACTTCGCCAGAAACAAACTTCGCCTCCCGCTCCGCCGCCGGCCCCCTCGGGGATGGTGAAGATACCCGCAGGCGTCGTCACGCTCGGTATGGCCCGAAACGGGAAAGGCGCCTTCGGATGGGACAATGAGTTTGAGACCCAGGAGGTCGCGGTTGCGGAATTCGCCATTGACGTCCACAACGTTACCAACCGTCAGTTTCTGGAATTCCTGCGCGCCGGCGGTTATGACGACCGGAGTCTCTGGTCGGACGCGGACTGGGCTTGGAAGTCAGGGCAGGGAATCGACCATCCCATCTCCTGGGCCCCCCGCGGCGACCAGTGGTTCTATCGCGCCATGTTTGAGGAGATTCCTCTGCCGCTCGATTGGCCGGTTTATGCGTGCCACGCGGAGGCCTCGGCGTACTCGCGTTGGAAGGGGAAAGCGCTTCCCACCGAGGCGCAGTTCCATCGCGCCGCCTTTGGAACACCGAATGGCCCGGAGCGCGACTATCCTTGGGGAAATGAGCCTCCCCAGCCCCACTTGGGTAATTTCAACTTCCAGCGCTGGGACCCTGCCCCTGCCGGCGCCTTCCCGGCTGGCACCAGCGCCTTTGGCGTGGCCGACCTGGTCGGCAACGGTTGGGAATGGACTTCCACGGTTTTTACCCCCCTGCCCGGATTTCGGGCCTTTCCTTTTTATCCCGGCTACTCTGCCGACTTCTTCGACGGCAAGCACTACGTCATAAAGGGCGGCTCCGCGCGAACCGCGGACCGTCTCCTGCGGCGCTCTTTCCGCAACTGGTTTCAACCGCACTACCCCTACGTGTTCGCGAAATTCCGATGTGTTTCGAGCGCATCCTGAATCGGGCGGTGAACCCATGTTAACCACGGCCATTGCAGTCCTTCCCCTCTCCCAGCTCGCCCAAGACGTGCGGGCTGGCTTGTCCAAGCCAAGCCAAAAAGAATTACCTTGCACATACTTCTACGACGAAATCGGCTCTGCTCTCTTTGAGGTTATTACTCATCTGCCGGAGTACGGCTTGAGTCGGGCCGGGGAGCGCTTGCTGCGCAAGCACGCATCAGCGCTCGCATCTCAAATGCGGGCGCCGGCCGTGGTTGCGGAATTGGGCTGCGGCAGCGGCAGAAAAACGCGCTGGCTTCTCGAAGCTCTCTCTCGAAGACGGCATTTGACCTATTGCCCCATCGAGATTTCCGCCGCAGCTCTCGCCATGTGCAAGCGCCAATTGGACGATGTCGACTCCCTCACCTTCGTGGGCTTCGAACGCGAGTACCTGGACGGGCTGGAGGAAGTCAGCGCTCTGCGTCCCCCAGACGCGCCTCTTCTGGTTTTGTTTCTAGGAAGCACCATCGGGAATTTCTTTCGCTCGCAAGGCGTGCAGTTTCTCAAGCAGGTGCGCCAGAACCTCATGCCCGGCGACTCTCTGCTTCTGGCCACGGACCTCGAAAAGCCTGTCCGGCAATTGCTTCTTGCCTACGACGACCCGTTGGGCGTCACCGCGGCGTTCAATCTGAATCTGCTGGCCCGGCTGAATCGCGAACTGGAGGCGGATTTTCGTTTGGACCAGTTCCGCCACGTCGCCCGGTACAATCGCGAGGAGCGGAGGGTCGAGATGCACCTCCAATCGACATCGGAACAGACCGTGACGATTCCGGGAGCGGGCTTCGCGGTGACATTCAGGCGCGGCGAGACCATTTGGACCGAAAGTAGCCACAAGTATAATCTTCCGGAAATTCTCCAAATGGCTCAGCAGAGCGGTTTCCGCTGCGACGCCCAGTGGTTGGACGAAGAATGGCCGTTTGCACATACCCTGTTGATAGCCGAGTAACGTCCTGGCAGGATGCAGAAGAAGCTCATCTGTCACGCTGAGCGGAGCGAGGCATCTGCAGTATCTCCTCTATCTCTGTGCGCAGCACTAAAATCCCAATCAGGAAAGGAAGCAAAGCTATGGCTAACGACGAAGCTTTAAGGCAGCACGTTCTAACTCTCCTCAAAGGCGGCAATGCTCACGCGGATTTCGATACGGTCTTTAAGGACCTCCCCGTCAAACTCCGCGGCAAAAGGCCTAAAGGCGTTGAGCACTCGCCTTGGGAAGTTCTCGAGCACTTGCGCATCGCCCAGTGGGATATTCTCGAATTCTCGCGCGACCCGAAGCACAAGTCGCCTGAGTTTCCGGAGGGCTATTGGCCGCACACAGCATCGCCCCCAGACGAGGCAGCCTGGGACAAGAGTATTAAGTCGTTCCGTGCAGATTTGGAGGCGATGAGCAAGCTGGTGGCGGACGAATCCACGGATCTGTTCGCCAAGATTCCGCACGGCGATGGCCAAACCATCCTGCGCGAGGCCTTGCTCGTGGCCGACCACAACGCCTATCACTTGGGTGAAGCCGTGCTCCTTCGACGTCTTCTCGGCGCCTGGCACTAGTATCCCGCAACACCTCGGTTTTGACCATTCGCCAGCGGCTCTGCGCCCTGGTTGTAGGGGTACGGCTGCCGTACCCTCTTCATTTTTGTCGCGCGACCGAGCCAAGAGGGTACGGCAAGCCGCACCCCTACAACCAGCCAACGCCGCTTTTGCGCTGCTGTGCTAAATTCTTCTGAGGTGCCGGATTAATAGAGAACGCCAACTTCCGGCGGAAGGAAGACTCTATGCGCAAAGTGTTGATGGTCGCCTCTACGTTATTCGTTTTGCCGCTTACTCTCAACTGGGCGGCAACCGGCGCAGCCCAAACAACGGTCCAAATTCCACAAGCTGCGCAGAACCCGGAACCCGACGCACGCTTCAAAGCCGACATCCTGGTCATCGTCGCGCATCCGGATGACGAGACGGAGGTCACCGGTTACCTGGCACGCGCGATCTTTGACGAACATAAGCGCGTCGCAGCAATCTTCGGCACCCCCGGCAACAGCGGCGGCGACGCGGTGAGCAACGCCCAGGCAGCCGCCCTCGGCGACATTCGGATCACCGAAGCGCGCGAGGCGCTGGCGTCTTTCGGTGTGCTGCATGTCTGGTGCCTGGGCGGTCCAGACACTCCGGGGCAGAACGTGCTGCATTCGCTGGAGACTTGGAATCACGGCAACGCCCTTTGGCAGACGGTGCGTCTGGTGCGCCTTACACGCCCGGAGGTGATCCTGACCTGGTTGCCTGATTTCGTGGCAGGCGAAAACCACGACGATCACCAGGCCGCGGGCGTTATCGCCACGGAGGCCTTCGATGTGGCGGGTGATCCGACGGTGTTCCCGGAGCAAGTTGCGGCGCCGGAGAACCGGCTCGGCGTCTCTAACCTTGCAGAGGGCCTTCAACCCTGGCAGGTTAAGAGGATCTACTATTTCAGCGACGCCGACAGTACCGATTTCCTCATCGGCAAGGGTCCGGAGTACAACACGACCGACATTTCACCCAGCAAACATGCGCCCTATTACAAGCTGGCCGCGGAGGAGATGGCCTATCACCTCACTCAAGACGATACGGGCCAATTGGCGAAGCACGCGCTGGCCAAGGGCGACTTCACCTATTTCAAGCAACCGGTTCGTCTTGCCCTGGGAAAATCCGCGCTAGCGAATACAAGCGTCACTGGCGACATCCTGGAAGGGATTACCCCAGGCGCCATTCCATACGCTCCACCGCGCGGATACAGGCCGGAAGGGCGCCAAGGGGTCTCCGTTGAACTGGGTGGACCGTGGGCTTTCTATCGAGACTTCTGGCGGGCGCATAACCTCGATCGTGTGGCCGAACTCCTCAAGACGCCGGAAATGTCGGTGGGCAATGGTGAGCAGGTTCACGTCCCCATCCTGATTCGCAACGACTCCGATGAACCCGCGGAGGTGATTGTCACCTCCACTCTGCCGCCGGGGTGGAGGGAACTCCACGGAACGGCTCACTACCCCGTTCGTCCCCACGAAGCGTACACTGCCCAAACCGTGTACCTAACTGCTACGACCGCCAAGCCCGAATGGCAGACACTGCACTGGAAAGCCGAGTCGGGCGGGAAAGAGGTCGGCGGCATCGCGCTGCGCGTGCGAACCGCAAGCTCAGGCCTACCGCAGTGAAATCGGCCGGCCTCAACGCCGCAAGAAGCAGACGCGATCCGTCCAATCCCAGTTATTGGTTTCTTCGAACAGACTGAGCATCGCCCGCACTAACCCGCCGATATCGGAAGGGGGCACGGATTTCTCGTCCACGAAGACCACGCCGCCATGCCTTCGACCTTCTTGCGCCCATGCTTTCAGAAGGGGAGGGATGGTCCTTCGATCGTAGGTAACCAGCGTCAACTGTTGGGCCGCGGCCTCCTCCAGGAAGGCAGAATCGTCCATACCAAGAAATCTGCCGTCTTCCCATTCTGGCAGACAACGGACGAATATGGACCGGCGCCGGCGGCGGAGGCCGGCTGCCACCTCGTGCGAGATGTGCTCGTCGAGAAGTAACTTCAGCACTTCAGCTCGTCCGCCCCCCGCGGACCGCGAACTCGACCGTTTGGGGTGCCATGCGCTTCAGCGTCGCCAAGTCGACCGACTCGTTCTCAGAGAGGGCGTCCTCGATCTCCGCCGGAAACGCTTCGGCGTAATTTATGGCGGCCCGCACCTTTTGCTCCGGCCATTGAAGGTGCCGGGCCACGCTACGCGCGTCCGCCTTGTAATTTCGGAGGAGCAGCATCACTTCCCACACTGCGAGGCTGCTGCCCTGGAGATACGCTTGCCGCCCCGCGGCTGAATCTCGAAAGTCGATGAAGGCAAATTCCGACCGCCTCAAGCCTTCTTCAACCAGGCGGGCACTCGTATCGCTAGGGGTCCACCCGTGCTGTCGCGCCATCCGCTTCAGGCGCTTGCTGCTCGCAATAGGTAAGCGCATACTCAAGACCATGGACCTGGTCGCTTTCATAGGCTCAGCCTCCGAAGTGTAACTCTTGTAAGCATTGTAGCATCAGCTGCCAGGGCGTTTGAAGCAAATGCTTCTTCTGGAGCGACACTTGCCACAGCCAGCGCGAACCGCACACGCCAAGAGCGACGGACCGGGCTAGCACCCCAATCCGCTGTTAACCCCTCGCCGTAGGGGGACGGCTTGCCGTCCTAGCATTTCTGCTGGCCCCGACGAGGGTGGGGCAAGCCCTCCTCAAAGTCGCTCGTTGAGCAGAGTGTCGATTTCTCCCGCGAGTTCCGCTCGGAGTCGCTCTGAGCCATCGTAGCCTGAATGAACCAACCGGATCCGGCCTGATTTGTCGATGATCATCACCGCGGGATAGCCTTCCAGCTTGAGAGACCCGAGAGCCTCCAGGGAACTTTCATTGGCGACCGCAACCGGCAGGATGAAGCCGGATTTCAGCATGAAATCCCTCGCCTTCTCGGGCGTGTCGCCGTTCTTTTGCACGTCGACCGCCCAAAAGCTGACGCTCGAGTTTCCTTGATACTGTTTGTAAAGCCTGTCCAATTCCGGCAACTCCCTTCGGCATGCGGGGCACCAGGTGGCCCAGAAGTCCAGAAGGACTACGCGTCCTCGGAATTCAGAGGATTTGACGACTGTGCCGTCGAGCTTGTTGAACGAAAATGCGGGAGTGGGTGTGCTTGTTTTCCGGGTCGCAATACGAGTTGTGAACGCCGGAAGTATGGCGAGCGCCGCGGCCGCCAGACCTGCCAGTGGACCCGCCAGCAGCAGCAATCCGCTGCGTGCCGAATGCGCGGCCCAGAGACGCCGAGCGCCCACGCCGCAGAGCGTGAAGAGAATTGCGGTTACCAGGAAAATTAGAAGCACGGCGCTCTGGACCGAGCCCCACGCCAGAATGAGTAGCCCTAGGGCGCCTGCAGAGCTCACCAAGATACCTTTCAACAACGCGCTTCGCGGGCGCCCCCTCCCCCTGAGAAGCCCCGCACAAAGAAACAGGGCGCCGAGCACGATCACAGCCACGCGCAGGTCGGCGCCCACGTGAAGGAAGCTATCGCCGAGAACGAACAGAACTAAGGCCGCAAATCCCGCGAAGACATCGGCAACTACTGAGGTTATTGTGTCCTTCATAGGTTGCAATCCTTTCGGGTATTCCTCAGGGAATGATACGCAGGAGGCTCTGGCGAGGTTCCACTCCGAACGTCTACAGACCAGCAGCACGACCTTTCGAAAGCAGTTGCTGAATGGCTGCGATCCCGCATTTGCGGTGTCCGCACTACCCGCAAAACCCTTTCCATGCGTGGGAAAGTAGGGTACCTTGTGGTGTGACTTTAGGCGACGAGCCGACCTTCGCGTCGGCAAGCCTGAGCATTCAAGTGACAGGAGACCTGACATCATGCGCTCAGTTTCATATACGGCACTTCTGATATTGTGGATGATTGCGTCGGCCTGGCCCTTGCTCGCCGCCGCGAGCGGAGCAGATGACGATGCCTATCTGGGTCGATGGGACGTCACCGCCACGGGTTCACCCTCCGGGCTGCCCAGGAATTGTTGGCTGGAAATTAAGCGGGAGAACGGAGTATTGAAGGGCCGCTTCAATCAGGGTGGGGGCGCGGTGTTCGATCTGCCGGTGGTCAGCGTCGAGCAGGGCGAACTCAAATTTCAATACCCGCAATGGAAAACCAAAACTCCGCAAGTTTGGCAAGGTGCAATGAAGGGCGCGCGCCTGGTCGGCACAGCGCACGTCGATGGGCAAACACTCTCGTGGATTGGTGTGCGAGGGCCGGTGTGGCCTGCGACTCCTCCGCAGAGAAAGCCCGGAAAGCCCATCGACCTCTTCAACGGCAAAGACACCTCCAACTGGCTTTGCCAGGACCCGCACCGTCCGATGGGCTGGTCTGTCAAGGACGGCATTCTGATGAACGAAGGAAAAGAGGCCAACAACATCTACACCCGGCAGAAGTTCAACGACTTTAAGTTGGATGTCGAGTTCAACGTTGACCCGCAAAGTAACAGCGGGGTGTATCTCCGGGGCCGCTATGAAATTCAGATTCTCGACGACCTCAACCGACCGCTGGATGTCCATAGTCAAGGGGCCTTGTACGGATTCATCGTTCCGCCGGTCAAAGCCAGCAAGCCCGCGGGGGAGTGGCAGACCTATGAAATAACCTTGATTGCCAACCGCGTGACGGTGATCCTGAACGGAACCAAGATCATCGATAACGCCGAAGTCCCGGGGATCACCGGAGGCGCGCTCGACGCCAATGAAAAAGAGCCCGGCCCGATTCTGCTGCAAGGGGATCACGGCAGAGTACAGTTCCGCAAAGTGCGCCTCACGCCGCTGATCTGAGCAATAGAGCACGCTGTGAATTTCGCGTTTACACTTTCGTGCCTCAAGCGATGGAGCCCAGCCTCGATAAGTGGCGGACGCGGTGAAGTGGGCGAGCATGCTCAAAAAGGCGGCGGTCTGCGGTTACGAGAGGGCAGTCGAGTTCAAGGGCCAGGGCCAGGAACGAAGCGTCGTAAAAGGTGAGGCTGAACTCGCGCCCTAGTCGAAGAGCCTGCTTGAGAAGGGGAGTCGCCGGTGGGGCCACCACAAAAGGGAGTGTTTCGAGGCGCTCCACGGCTTCATCCAATGCCGCGGGTCCCAGACGTGTTTTAAGGAGGAGGATGTTCCCGACCTCGTACAGGAGCAAAGCCGGGACGTGCACTTCCACCTCATGGCGCTCAATCTCCTCAAGGAGTTGCCTGGCCTCTCCCAGATACTCCTCGTCGCGGGTCTTGAACCACTTGATGAGAACCGAGGTGTCAACGACGATCTTTGGAGCCATAGCGGCGGTCGCGGTAGTAGCGGACGATGTCGGTCGAGTCCCAGTCCCCAATCCACTGGGCTTCGAGTTCGCGCAGGGGAGCTATAGCCTCTTTCCAGGAATTCCTGGCGCTCCTCTCACCCAGTGTGACTCTCAGGGCTTCCCGGATCAGTCCGCTTCGGGATCGTCCCTGCGAGCGCGCCACGCGATCGACTTTGTTCAGGAACCGGGTTGGAATTGACACCATTACTTTTGCCATGCGCGTTCAACCTCAGGTTTCAGCATAGTCGCGTTCGAGACGCGAGGCAATACTTTTTATATAACTCCAGCAGACGCGAGATGGAATGACCTATCGCGAGGAGGCACAATGTTACGCAAGAAGCATGTAAACCCCGGCGCGTTTTTCAAATGTCTGGTCCTTTGCTCGTGCTTGTTCGGCCCTGCTCTCAAGCTTGCCAGCGGGCAAACCGCGCCCCATTATGACAGTGTCGCCATTGATGCTCTTGACCCGGAGGCCTGGAACGGTGTTGTGTTTCTGGCCCGCGCCTTCAACCAGCCCGCGCCTTTCGCCCTGCGGGTGGGGTCGGCGAGCGGTGGGTTTCTTGACGGCAACGAGGTTTTTGATGCCGTAGGAGAAGTCGGACCTCACGCGCCGGACGCTTCTTATTGCCGCATGGCGTGGCGGCACAATCCCCGCCAGGCACTGATCACGCTCGAGTGGTCGCGCGTCGATGAGACGACGGTGGTGGGCCGTCTGACCGCGGCTAAGGACTTCCAGCTTGTGTTGGAGACCTACTTTCCCTATCTCGGCGTGAGTTGGGGCACGCAGGGATTCTACTCCGTCAACGAATCCCAGCAAGCCATTCTTGGCGAACGCTACTTTGACAATGTCTTTGGCCCCAGGGCGCGATTTGTCGTCATGTTAGACCGGCCCCTCGAGGGCAGTGGGGTATTCCCCACGCTGGGCCAATTACGCGAAAACATGCGAGGCTCCGGCAAGCTGGTGTCTTCGCCAGCCGGCGAGCCGAACGCGGGCGCGGCAGGACTGCAGTTTACAACCGGCGACGATGCGGCGCACTTCGTGGCTGCGCTCGGCTGGGACAAGGACACGCTAACAGGCAGGGCCAAGGCCCTGCTCGCTCCCGGCAACATCGACGCCATCCTCAAAGAGAAGTCCCAAGCTTACTCTGCCGCCCGGCCGCGCGCCAAAGGACTGTTTGAGGGTGCGCCGGAAGCCATCGGTAACTCGATGTTCTGGAACACGCTTTATGCTTCCTCTAACGGCCTGATCTTTCCCAGCATCAGCCGGCGCTGGGCGCAAAACTGGGGCGGCTGGGTAGTGGGAGAATGGGACTGCTTCTTCGGTTCGCTGCTCACCAGCCTCGAGGACAAGGCCCAGACGGCGGCGGCAATTCGGGCGATCCTTCTCGCGCAAACCGACACCGGTGTCGTTCCCAACATTGCTGCCGCTTCCGGAATTACCCCGGATCGCTCCCAACCTCCGGTGGGCTCTTATGTCACCTGGAAAGTCTATCAGCGAATCCAAGACCGGCAGTTGCTCGAGTGGGCATACCCTCGGCTGAAGAAGTGGCACGAATGGTGGCTGCAAGACCGGGGCGACGGCCAAGGGTGGCGCGATGGTTATCATGACAGCCTGCTGGAGTGGGGAAGCGACAAAGGTTCATCGCCCTCCACCGGTGGCCGGGGCTTTCTCCAGGCAGCCAAGTGGGAAAGCGGCATGGACGACAGCCCCATGTATGACGAGGCCAGTTACGATCCCCAGGCCTATACGATGAACCTGGTCGATGTCGGCCTGAACTCGCTCTATTCTCTGGACGCGGAGTGCCTGGCCAAGATTGCGGCGATTCTCGGCAAAGACGATGACGCCAAGAAATTCGCGGATGAGTATGATCACCGGCGGCAACTCATCCAGCAGAAACTCTGGAACGAGAAGGACGGCATTTACGAGAACCGCTTCTGGGACGGCTCGTTCTCGAAGCGCCTCTCGCCGACAAATTTCTACCCCATGTTTGCCGGGATTGCGACTCCGGAGCAGGCCAAGCGCATGGTGGAAGAACATCTCCTGAACCCCAAGGAGTTTTGGGGGACTTACGTCGCGCCAACCATCGCGCGCAACGACCCGGCCTTCCCTGACCAGAACTACTGGCGTGGCACTATCTGGGGTCCCACAAACTACATGCTTTACGAAGGGATTAATCGCTACGGATTCGACAAGGTGGCTCTTGAGTACGCGCACAAGAGCTATGACCTTTTCATGGATGACTGGAAGACCAACCAGCACGACAACGAGCAGTACCACGCCTGGGGCGGTAACGGCGGCGGCGACACGCACTACACCTGGGGAGCGCTATTGTGCCTGGTGGGGCTGGAACAATACATCGACAAGAATCCCTGGGAAGGCTTGCGCTTCGGTGCGTTCAATCCGCCTTCGAGCGGCGAGCTTACCGGCATCGCCTGGGATGGCCATCGGTATGACGTGGGCATTGGCCCGGAGAAAACCACTCTCAAGCGCGACGGTTCTGTCTGTTTCGAAGCCGGCGGCGGCGTCGTGGTGAGGCAGTATCACGCCGACAGCGCGCACGTATCGTTCACGATCAAAGGCGACCGCCCCGTCCGCGTCACCAGTTCCGAGTTTAATTCCGGCGATCTTAACTTGAAAATTGATAAGCGGCCGGCGAGAAAGGTGCATGTGCATCAGGGCCACGTGATCTTCGAAGTTCCTGCCGGAGAGCATAACATCGAGGTCAGTAAGTAGCCTGGGTGGGCGGCTGAGAACATAATTCCGCGCCAGGTCGTCCTCCTGGGAACAAGGGGCAGGGGACGGGGCCGAGGCGGCCAGGATGTTGTTGCCGCCGCGCGGTGCATGCGCGCGGCTGACAACACCGCTAGCCTCCCTGCTTGCCTTCCCGCTTTCCGGCTTCGCAACCCATCGGCCCGGGCGGCTGTAATTTCTGCAACCACTTTCCCGGTTGAGGAATCTAAAGACCTTGGGCGTAGAACAAGCCAAAACAGACTGCAGCGTTGTCACCCGCCCGTAACGTGTCGAGATTTCGACGCGCCCCGTCGAAATCCCGACAAAGTGAGGGGGATTCAAGAGGGCTCTCGAGGGGCAGCGGGTTTGTTAAGCCCTTGATTGCAGGATTGGAAAGAAGGCGCGGCCGCGCGCGCCGGATTGGCAGTGGAAGTGCCAAGAATCGTGGTGACTGCAAGCGGCATCTCTCAGTCGGGCGGCGGCCTCGAGTCAACACCGTCTCACCGCAGTGGAAAAGAACTGCCACGATGTCGCGGCGAAGAAGATGCCTCGGCCTGCGCAGTTGGGAGACGGGAATCATCCCCATTATGACCAGCGGACTGCCCATCATCTATCTGGCCCGGCACGGTGAAACCGCGTGGAGCCTTACGGGCCAGCACACCGGGAGAACAGACTTGCCTCTCACCAAGCGCGGCGAGCGGAACGCGCGCGCCTTGGGAGAGCGACTAGACGGGCTTGAATTCAGCCGTGTGTTCAGCAGCCCGTCGCTGCGCGCTCGCCGCACTTGTGAACTTGCGGGGTTTGGCGGCGCAGTCAAAGTGGACGACGACCTGGCGGAGTGGAACTACGGGCAATACGAGGGGCGGCGCACTTCCGAAATCCGCGCTGAGCGGCCGGATTGGCAACTGTTCCGCGACGGCTGCCCGGGAGGCGAGTCGCCCGCCGAGGTGGGCGCGCGGGCCGACCGAGTGGTGAACCGCCTGCGGGCGGACGCGGGGAACACACTGGTTTTCTCGAGTGGCCATTTCCTGCGCGTGCTGGCAGCCCGATGGCTGGGTCTTGAACCGGCGGGCGGCAGGTACTTCATGCTGAGCACCGCAAGCCTGAGCGCGCTAGGGTACGAAAACAGTCTGTGTCAACCGGTGATCCGCCTGTGGGACGACACCCGGCACCTCGAAACGGAACAGAATTCGTTGAAGGCCAAGGCGTGAATTCGGGCGAAGGAAACAATCATGGGGTTCTGTCCTAATCTGAGAGCAGCACCGACCTTTAGGTCGGTAGAAGCCGGCCTTTAAGGATAGCGGCCGCACGTTGCGATTGAAATTCGAGGTGGGATAATGAAAGCGACTCAATTACTTCACAATCTCGGCCAGAGTATCTGGCTTGACAATATTACCCGCGATCTGCTGGATAGCGGCACGCTCAGCCGCTACATCCAGGAACTCTCCGTAACCGGGCTGACCTCAAATCCAACTATCTTCGACCACGCTATCAAGAACAGCACGGCCTACGACGCCGCGATCCGGGAGAACCTGAACAAAGGCAAATCGGGCGAAGCGCTGTTCTTCGGGCTTGCGCTGGAAGATATCACTCGGGCCGCCGCGCTGTTCCGGCCGATTTACGACCGGACCGACGGCGTGGACGGTTGGGTGTCACTGGAAGTTTCACCCTTGCTTGCCTATGACACCGCCAGCACTCTGGCAGCAGCCAGGGATCTGCATGCGCGCGCGGGACAGCCTAACCTGTTCATTAAGATCCCCGGAACCAAGGAGGGCCTGCCGGCCATCGAAGAGTCGATTTTCGCCGGGGTCCCGATCAACGTCACCCTGCTGTTCTCGCGCGAGCACTATCTGGCGGCTGCGGAAGCTTTCTTACGCGGTATCGAGCGGCGCATTGAAGCCGGCCTCAACCCCAACGTCAGCTCTGTTGCCTCCTTGTTTGTCAGCCGCTGGGATGCCGCGGTGGTAGGCACGGCGCCGGAGACGTTACGCGGCCAGCTCGGCATTGCTATCGCCATGCGGACCTACAAGGCATACCGCGAGCTGCTTGACTCACCGCGCGGGCAGCGCGTTTTCAATGCGGGTGCGCGTCCCCAGCGCCTCCTCTGGGCCAGCACCGGGACCAAGGATCCCAAAGCCTCCGACGTACTTTACATCAAGGCCCTGGCAGCGCCTTTCACGGTGAACACCATGCCGGAAGCTACTCTAAAGGCGCTCGCCGATCACGGTGAATTAGGCTCAATCCTTCCCGCAGACGGGGGCGACAGCGAGGAGGTCCTGGCGGAGTTCGCGAAAGCGGGAATTGATGTCGATGCTCTGGCCGCCCGGCTTCAGGAAGAAGGGGCGAAGTCGTTTGTCCAGTCGTGGAACGATCTGATGGCGGTGATTACCTCCAAGAGCGCCGCGTTGAAGATGGCCGCAGCCCGGTGAACGGGATTAGCGTGGGCCTGCAGCTTAGGTTTGCGGCGTTGGCCAAGTTATTCAAAGAGCCGCGGACATGAACTGCCAGTCTGCGCCACGCCGTTTTGACGGAGGGTTTATGCAATTGGGAATGGTTGGACTGGGGAGGATGGGGGCAAATATGGTGCGCCGCCTTCTCAGAGGAGGGCACCACTGTGTGGTCTTTGACCGGTCGTCAACGGCGGTGGAGGAGTTGGCAAAAGAGAAAGCTGAGGGGAGTTCATCACTTCAGGACCTGGTGAAGAGACTCGAGAAACCGCGCGCGGTGTGGCTGATGGTTCCTGCCGCGGCTGTAGACGCGACGATCGCCGAGCTGCTGCCGCATCTGGAAGCCGAGGACATTATTATCGACGGCGGGAACTCCTACTACGTGGATGACATTCGGCGGAGCAAAGCACTCTTGGGCAAACATATCCATTATGTGGATGTGGGCACCAGTGGTGGCGTGTGGGGCTTGGAACGCGGTTACTGCATGATGATCGGCGGAGAAGGGAACGTGGTCAAGCACCTCGATCCCATCTTTTCGACGCTGGCGCCGGGCACGGGCAACCTGCCGCGCACGCCGGGCCGCGAGAACCTCGGGGGCACCGCCGAACTGGGTTATTTGCATTGCGGCACCAACGGCGCCGGACACTTCGTGAAGATGGTCCACAACGGCATCGAGTACGGGATCATGGCCGCCTACGCGGAGGGCCTGAGCGTTTTGCACGACGCTAATGTCGGAAAACGCCGGGACGCCGTCGACGCGGAGACCACCCCGCTGCGGCATCCTGAGAATTACCAGTATGACCTCAATTTGCGGGACATCACGGAGGTCTGGCGACGCGGCAGCGTCATTGCCTCCTGGTTGCTGGACCTGACGGCGGCTGGGTTGGTGAGTGACCCCGAGCTTTCACAGTATGCCGGGCGCGTGTCGGACTCTGGCGAGGGCCGCTGGACGATTAAGGCGGCCATCGATGAGGCGGTGCCGGTGCCGGTCCTTTCCGCCGCGCTTTACCAGCGGTTTAGTTCACGCGGGGAAGCGGACTACCAGGACAGACTGCTCTCTGCGCTGCGTTTTGGGTTCGGCGGCCACCTGGAGAAGACGAAGTAGCGCTGACCTTCAGGCCAGCATGTCGCCTGCCGACCCTTCGCCCTGCTCAGGGCAGGCTCTAAAGGTCGGCGCTACGAGGCCCGCTCGGCTGGCCCGATGGCCGGCGTTACGATTGTGAGAAAGCGAGATTCTGGATGAGCGATAACCACTCTGACGCTCTGGTCTTCTTCGGCGCTACCGGCGACTTAGCGTATAAGAAGATCTTCCCGGCGCTCCAGGCAATGGTGAAGCGCGGGCACTTGAGCGTGCCGGTGATTGGCGTGGCGAAGCCGGGTTGGAGCCTCGACCAGCTCAGGGCGCGGGCGCACGACAGCCTGGAGAAGCACGGAGGAGTCGATCCAGCGGCTTTCGAGAAGCTGAGCAGCCTGCTGCGTTTTGTGGGCGGCGATTACCGGGATCCCGCCACTTTTCAAGCGCTGCGCGAGCAACTCAACGGAGCGCGGCGGCCGGCACATTATCTGGCCATCCCACCCGCGTTATTCGAGACCACGGTGGAAGAGTTAGCAAAGACAGGCTGCGCTGCCGAGCCGGGGTGCTCCCAGGCTCGCGTGATCGTCGAGAAGCCCTTCGGCCGTGATCTGAGCTCAGCACGGGAGCTCAACCAGATTCTGCACGAGGTTTTCCCCGAATCCGCTATCTTCCGCATCGACCACTATCTGGGCAAGCGGCCGGTGAACAACGTTGTGGTTTTCCGGTTTGCCAACGCTTTCATGGAACCGTTCTGGAATCGGAACTATATCGAGAGCGTGCAGATCACCATGGCGGAAGATTTCGGCGTAGAAGGACGCGGCGCTTTCTACGATCAAACGGGCGCGATTCGCGACGTGATTCAGAACCATCTCTTCCAGATCTTGTGTAACCTCGCCATGGAACCTCCGGTCCGCAACGACAGTGAAACGATTCGCGACGAAAAAGCTAAGGTACTCAAGGCAATTCCAGCGTTGGAGGTCGAGAATCTGGTGCGAGGGCAGTTCCGAGGCTATCGCCAGGAAAAGGGAGTGGCGCCCGATTCGAAGATGGAGACGTTTGCTGCTCTGCGACTGGAAGTGGATTCCTGGCGCTGGAAAGGGGTGCGGTTTTACATTCGCGCGGGAAAGAATTTGCCGGTGAATTGCACCGAGGTTCTGGCGCGGTTCCACAAGCCTCCCACAGTCATCCGGGACGGCGCCCTTTCGCAAAACTATATGCGGTTCCGAATCAGCCCTGAGATGACGATCGCCGTCGGCGCAACGGTGATGGGTCCTGATGAGCAGATGAAAAGCGAAGGGGTTGAAATCGTGGCCAGCAGCCAGCCCTCCCCCCAGGAAATGGACGCCTACGAGCGCGTGCTGGGCGACGCCATGACAGGAGACGCGACTCTGTTCGCCCGTGAGGATTATGTGGAAGAGGCGTGGCGCATCGTCGATCCGGTGCTCAAAGCCGATACGCCGGTCTACGAATACGACAAGGGCACTTGGGGACCGAGCGAGGTCGAACGGAAGGTTTCCCCGGAAGGCGGCTGGCATAACCCAACAGCACAGGAGAAGCTCTGTGCTGTGTAAGGCAGGTTCATCGACTAAGTTCGGCCGCGCACCTGGGGAATTCGGATTCGAGCCTGACCCGGGTACTGGCGGCTTCGGAAGAGTTGTGGGGTAGGTGAGCAGTGCAGGCAGCCACCGTCGAACAAGCCATGGCAACCGGCGCAGGATCCGTCGGCCCGAAGGGCGCTGCGAGCGCGGGGCGGAGCTTTCCCCTCGGCGCAGCGGTCGTTGCAGCCGGTGTGAATTTCAGCGTCTATGCGCGGGACGCTACCGGCGTCGAACTGGCCTTCTTCGATCGGGAGGATGACTCCAGGCCCTCGCGGGTGATAAATATCGACCCGACGAAGAACCGCACTTATCCCTATTGGCATGTCTTCGTGCCGGGACTGAGAACGGGGCAGCTTTACGGGTACCGGGTTTCCGGGCCGTTCGACCCCGCGAGCGGAATGCGGTTTGATGCTGAAAAGCTCCTGTTGGACCCTTACGGCCTCGCCCTGGCCGTTCCGAAGAATTACAGTCGTGAGGCAGCAGGCCGGAAGGGCGATAACACCGCTGTGGCAATGAAGAGCGTGGTAGTGGATCCGAATCTCTACGATTGGGAAGGAGATGCGCCGCTTCGCCGCCGCTCGGCGCGCACCATCATTTACGAGATGCACGTGCGGGGCTTCACGCAGCATCCCAGTTCGGGCGTTTCCGACCGAGCGCGCGGCACCTACGCCGGATTGATCGAGAAGATTCCATACCTTCGTGAACTCGGCATCACTGCTGTAGAACTGTTGCCGGTGTTCCAGTTCGACGTCCAGGATGCGCCGCTGGGACAGACGAATTACTGGGGATATTCGCCCGTCTCGTTCTTTGCGCCGCACCAGGCCTACAGCTCTCGTCAGGACGGGCTTGGTCCAATCGACGAATTTCGCGACATGGTGAAGGCGCTGCACCGCGCTGATATCGGGGTCATTCTCGATGTCGTGTTCAATCACACCACCGAAGGCAACCATCTTGGGCCAACACTATGCTTCCGCGGTTTCGACAACAGCACTTACTACATTCTCGAGCCTGATCGCTCGCGCTACGCCAACTACAGTGGCACGGGAAACACACTCAATGCCAACCATCCTGTCGTTCGCCGGATGATTCTGGACAGTCTCCGTTATTGGGCGAACGACATGCACGTGGACGGCTTCCGCTTCGATCTGGCGTCGGTCCTGGAACGCGACGAGACGGGGAATTTGCTGCCGAGGCCGCCCGTCTTGTGGGATATCGACTCTGATCCCCGCCTGGCCGGAACCAAGCTCATCGCGGAGGCGTGGGACGCAGCAGGGTTGTACCAAGTGGGCAACTTCCTCGGGGACAGGTGGCGGGAGTGGAACGCGCGATTCCGCGACGATGTCCGCAGCTTCTTCCGCGGCGATGAAGGCGCGGTGCCCCCGCTTGCCGACAGGCTCGTGGGCAGTCCTCAAATCTACGGGCATAAGCAACGCGAAGCGGAGGCGAGCGTGAACTTCGTGACCTGTCACGATGGGTTCACAGTCAACGACCTTGTCTCGTACAACCAGAAACACAACGAGGCCAACGGGGAGGATAACCGCGACGGCGTGGACGACAACCGAAGCTGGAATTGCGGAGTCGAGGGTCCAAGCAATGCCCCGGCGGTCGAGGCGCTGCGAAACCGGCAGGTGAAGAACTTCTTCACGGTGACAATGCTCTCGCTGGGGCTGCCCATGATATTGATGGGCGACGAGGTGCGGCGCACGCAACATGGCAACAACAATGCCTATTGCCAGGACAACGAGACCAGTTGGTTCGACTGGAGTCTGCTTCGAGAGCATGCCGGCATGCATCGCTTCGTCAGCCTGCTCAACGCGCGCCGGTTGTCGTACTCGGCGGATCCCGATGAGCCGCATGTGAGCCTGAACCAGCTGCTTTCCAGCGCAAGCAGAACCTGGCACGGTGTGAAACTTGGGCAGCCTGACTGGAGCGCCGGCTCGCATAGCCTGGCGTTCACCGCTCAGTTCCCAAACGGCGGCCTGCTCTTTCACGTCATCCTGAACGCTTATTGGGAGCCGCTCGAATTCGAACTGCCGCCACCCAGCGAAGACGGTGAGACGTGGCGCCGTTGGATCGACACGAGCCTAGCATCGCCGGACGACATCGTGGAGTGGCAGGCCGCACCCGTGGTTACTGAACGAACCTATCGCGCCGAACCGCGTAGTGTAATTGTACTTTTCGCCGCTAGGCGAAGCGAGAAACGGTGAACAGTATGAACCCGCTCAAGTCATCTTCTCGCGTGGAACTCAACGGCGACGCAAGACCTGATGCTCCGCCATCCGAAGCAGGTGATGGGCGCGCGGGAAGCGGTTTGGACGAGGCGACAACCTCGATGGCAATACACGCGCAGAGTGACACCCACGCGGATATGAAGATGCATGCCGCGCAGCGGGCTCTGGCGCTGGTCGAACCCGGAATGACGCTGGGACTGGGTTCCGGGACGACCGCGACGTATTGGATCAAGCTTCTCGGCGAGCAGGTGCGCGACCACGGCTTGCAGATTCGCGCCATTGCAAGCTCCAAGGATAGCGAACTCCTGGGGCGAAGCTATGGAATACCCTTCGTCAATTTTGAGGAGTACCGTCGTATTGACCTCACCGTCGATGGCGCGGACGAAATTGCACCCCATCTCGCACTCATCAAGGGCGGGGGCGGAAAACTTCTGCGCGAAAAGATTGTCGCCAGCGCATCGAAGACTTTCGTTATCGTCGCCGATGAATCGAAGCAGGTCGAGAAGCTTGGGCACTTTCCTTTGCCGGTCGAAGTGATTCCAATGGCTGCTCCGTTGGTGAGCGATTCCCTTCAAAAGCTTGGTTTCACGCCCACGGTACGATTCAATCAGGACGGAACGCGCTACATCACGGACGAAGGAAACCTGATTCTCGACTGCTCCGGCCTTCTGATCGATAACCCGGAAGAGATCGCGGCGAAGATCGACTCCATCGTTGGCGTAGTGGAGCACGGCCTCTTTCTGGGTATGGCGGACCTTGCCTTGATCGCGGGCGCGGAGCGCGTCACCGAGCGTACTAGCTAGCGCCGCACTTCGCGGATCAGTGAAGCACACAAGGGGCACGCTGTCATCCTGAGCGAAGCGAAGGATCTCCGCAGTTGCCTTCGCGCTCTGCCACCGACCTACGGAGATCCTTCGCTTCGCTCAGGATGACCGCGCATTGTTTTCTTCCGGTGCACGATTCAAGTGAATGAACTCGACCCTCAACACGTCGTTATTTGAACAGGGTTTCAAAATTTACAAACTAAATCATCGAAGCGAAAAGGAGACGCGCAATGCCTTACGTAACAGTCGGAAAGGAAAACTCAGGGAACGTCGATCTTTACTACGAGGACCATGGCTCGGGCAATCCGGTGGTTTTGATCCACGGCTATCCGCTGAGCGGCGCTTCCTGGGAGAAACAAGCGGCCGCGCTGCTGAATGCAGGTTACCGGGTCATCACCTACGACCGTCGGGGCTTCGGCAAGTCCAGTCAGCCCACCACAGGCTACAACTACGACACGTTCGCCGGGGACCTTCACAATCTGGTCAGCGAGCTTAAGCTGAGCGATTTCACCCTGGTGGGCTTCTCCATGGGAGGAGGAGAGGTGGCGCGCTACATTGGCAAATACGGCTCCAAGAGTGTGAGTAAGGCCGTGATCATGAGCGGAGTGCCGCCGTATTTGATCAAGACGGCCGACAACCCGGAGGGCGTTGACGCCAGCGTGTTTGCGGGCATCGAGCAAGCGGTGGCCGCAGACCGCTACGCTTTCTTCACTGCCTTCTTCCGGGATTTCTACAACACCGACGTGTATTTGGGTAAGAGGGTCAGCGAACAGGCCGTGCAGGCTAGTTGGAACGTCGCGGCCGCCGCTTCGGCCACCGCCAGCCTGGCGTGTGTCCCGACGTGGTACGAGGACTTCCGCGCGGACGTGGCCCGCATCAATGTGCCCACGCTGGTAATCCACGGGGACGCCGACCGCATCGTTCCCTTCAAGTCTGCCGGGCTGCGCACGGCCAAGCTCATCAAAGGTGCGCGCCTGCTGGTCATTAAGGACGGGCCGCATTGCGTCGCCTGGACGCACGCGGAAGAAGTCAACGCCGAATTACTGAGCTTCCTGGGCGAGAAGGCCGGGAAGTCGCAGGCGGTCGGCGCCTAGTGTTGCCTTTGGAAATCGTTGAAGAAGTCAGCCCGTCAGCCGACGGGTGCAAGCAAGTAGCCCACGTCGCAAGCCGTGGGTACCCGAAGCCTCCCTCACCCCGTCCCCTCTCCCGCTCGAGCGGGAGAGGGGGGCCGGAGGCGGGGTGAGGGCCATCCAACCCAGGGCTCACGAAGCTGCGAAACACCGTAGCGGCGGGGTTATCCCGCCATCGCGGTTCTCAAAACACAGAAGATGTGGCGGGGTAAACCCTTCGCTACCTCAGTGTCTGAGAATTTCACAGGAGGATCTATGGCAACAACAAGACTCGCAGTCGCGCCAATGAAAGTGGCACAGATTTCCAAACCGGGGGGCGATTTCCAGATCGTCGAGCGCGAAATCCCCAAGCCGGGCGCCGGGCAGGTTCGGATCAAGGTGCAAGCCTGTGGTGTCTGCCACAGCGACGTGCTCACGAAAGAAGGCGCTTGGCCTGGAATTCAGTATCCCCGCGTTCCAGGACACGAAGTGGCGGGAGTCATCGATGAACTGGGCGCCGGGGTCTCCGAGTGGACCAAGGGGCAACGCGTCGGCGTTGGCTGGCACGGTGGCCAGGACGGAACCTGTCTTTCGTGCCGGCGTGGAGATTTTCGCAATTGCCGCAATCTGAAAATTGCAGGCATCAGCTACGACGGCGGATACCAGCAATACATGTTGGCTCCCGTAGAGGCGCTGGCGGCGATCCCTGAAGGCCTGGGGGATGCCGAAGCGGCGCCGCTGCTCTGCGCCGGAATCACCACCTACAACGCGCTCCGGCATAGCGGCGCCCTCCCCGGCGACCTGGTTGCGGTGCAGGGTGTCGGCGGTCTGGGCCACCTCGGAATTCAATTTGCCAACAAGTTCGGCTATAAGGTTGCCGCGATCGGACGTGGGCCAGGGAACGCGGCGTTGGCAAAGAAACTCGGAGCCCACGTGTACATCGACAGCAAAGCGACGAACGCGGCTGCCGAACTGCGAAAGCTGGGCGGCGCCCAGGTCATCCTGGCGACGGCCCCAAGCTCGAAAGCGATGTCTGAGGTGATCGACGGGCTGGGGCCGAACGGAAAGCTTATGGTAGTCGGTGCGGCATTTGAACCCATCGAGGTCACGCCGCTACAGCTCATCTCTGGGAGTCGAACGATTCAAGGCTGGGCTTCGGGAACGCCCACCGATTCCGAGGACACGCTGCGCTTCGCTGAGCTGACCGGCGTGCGCCCCATGATTGAAACCTACCCGCTCGACAAGGCGGCCGAGGCTTACGCGCGAATGATGAGTGGCGATGCACAGTTCCGCGTGGTTCTGACGATGTAGGGTTACATTCCAACGGGGATTGCGGCCGACCCGGCTTGAGGAGTCCTCAAGGGACTCGAGGTCGGCGGCGCAGGATTGTGGCCATGAAGATCCTCCGGCCGCGCGCACCAGGGTGGAAGAATTCAGAAGTTAGTTGGGCTGCGCGTGGTCCACACCGAGGGGGTACCACCAAACCACGGCAGGAAGTATTCACCCAACAGGAGTTCAATCCAGAAAAGCAGAAAGGTGCTCGCGAATATCGTGAATCCGAAGCGCAATGGAGCACGCCACTCCCCGTTCGACCCGTAATCGGCGACCGCCGTTGCCTCGCTGACCACAAACCCCGCAGCTCCCACCAGGAGTGCATCTACGCGCGACGAGACATCCGCTCGCAACGGTTTGACACCGGTGGGGCTTTACAGCTTCACCGCCGAAAAATCAAACAGGTCTTGCAGGGGATGATCTCCTGCTCTCAGACAAGACACTCCCGGATGCCACACGTCTTCCGCTCGAGTTTCCGTATGACGCTAAAGGGAAACCAGGGCTGCTCATCCAAGACCGAGCCAGCGCCTATTTGCGAGTGTTGGCCTCAATTTTCTCTAAGGTCTTCAGGAGTTTGTTCGTTTTGCGAATGTAAATCGTGGGAACATAGATTGCCACCAATGCAACGAGTACAAAACTCGCCAAGACCACGGTTGCGGAGATCGGCATATTAGCCTCCATTACGATCGGAATAGAATCTTACGGGAGACATGTATACACGAACTTGAAGGGCTGTGCAACAGGTAAACAGGACTTCAATCGGTATATCTGGTCTTTCACGAGAGCAGCGCGGGCTCAAATCCCGCTCCTGGCTGTGCTTTCATGCGTGGGAACTCCAATAGAATGACCGCCGCTGGATCGTACTGTGACAAAATGTGACGCGGGAAAGCCACGGATGGCAAATCTGGTGGTCTGCCAAGCGTCCTTAGTCCTTTACCCTTATCCTTTACCCTTTTATAATCGCTAGCCATGAGAAGCAGGCGCCGAGGCATCCATTTGTTTCGTTTCGCGGGCGTTGATGTGTACTTGCATTGGTACTGGTTTCTGTTCGCGGCGTTTGAAATCAGCAGCCGATCGAAAGCTTATTCCTCCATAGTCTGGAACGCGCTCGAGTATCTGTCGCTCTTTTTCATAGTGCTCTTGCATGAGTACGGACATGCCCTGGTTTGCCGGCAGGTTGGAGGAACGGCAAATGAGATTATGCTCTGGCCGCTGGGAGGAATGGCGTACGTGAGCCCGCCCCAGCGGCCCGGTGCCACGCTGTGGAGCAGCGCGGCTGGGCCGCTGGTCAACGTTCAGCTTCTCTTAGTTTTTACCCCCGTAGCTGTAATAATAGACCGGTCCTTGAAGCTGGCCAAGACCGCACCCAATATCCATTCGTTCTTCCTGGCGCTCATCGGCATGAATGGTCTTTTGTTGGCCTTCAATCTTTTGCCCATCTATCCGCTGGACGGCGGTCAGATAATTCGTTCCTTGCTCTGGTATGTGATAGGACGCGCCCGCAGCCTGATGGTGGTGGTTGCGATCGGCTTTGCCTGCGTGGCGGGTCTATTATGTTTGGCCTTGCTGAAGCGTTCCTTGTGGCTTGGCATCATTGCCCTGTTTATCCTATCGAGCTGCTGGGGAGGGCTGCAGCAAGCATGGACTCTGTCTCGTCTGGCGAAATTGCCGCGCCATCAAGAGTTCGCGTGCCCGTCGTGTAAAGCTGCGCCACCGGTGGGAAGTTTTTGGACTTGTAGCGCTTGTAGAACACCCTTCGACACTTTCCAAACGCGAACCCTCTGCCCTAATTGTGCGGAACAACACTCCCTGACGACGTGTCTCGACTGTAATGCCAAGAATCCCCTGGATGAGTGGATTGTCCCTCAGTCCTCTGGCTGATGAAGGGACGACATTTTGTCCTTGTCCTTTGTTTTCATAGACATTCTCGCTTTGTTCCGGCGAATTCAAGTCGAGAAGTCGAGGGTCGAGGGTCGAGGAGTGACAAACCGTCGGTGTCCGTTCGCCTGATCTCTTGCATTGGCCCCACAACTCCTCTGCTCCTCGACTCCTTAACTCGCCGACTGTTTGTTTTCATAGACATTCTCGGTTTGTTCCCGCGATTTTGTATTTTCTCGCATTACTTTGGGGTACCCCACCAAACCTCTTCAGCAGCCATCTTCCCTGGGGAGAGGATGGCGAGAGTAGTGAGCCAGGTGAGGGGTTTCTTTCCCTTGAGCCTCGCAACCTCTGAGTTCGGCTTTAGTTCCCGCATAAGTTGCTCAAGTCTGGGTTGGTTCTTGGGTTCGTTTTGAATTCGTTTCCAAACGCCGTCATTTGTTTTCAATAACATACTGGCTTCGTTCGTATTATTTTTGTGTTTTTTCGAAGTCGTGCGTCCCGGCTCGCTCGCCAGGTTCCCGGGTCGGGAAATTGGCGAGTCGGGAAGTTCAGGAAAGGCCCACCGTCTCCCCAAGCTGCAACCCGAAAGATGGGGTCCACGGTTGGCTTCCCAACTCGTCGACTCTTTGACTCCTCGACTTCTCGACTGTACTTTGAGGCAGAAACCACAGGCAGGAACTACGGACGAAAACAAAAGCGGACTTTCTGGCATGACCTTACCGGCAGGGCCTGACCCCCTGCCCAACCCCACAAAACAACTCTAGCCTATCCTGTCTCGTTTGTCAAGAGAAAAATGCGCAGAGCACAAGAAGTCCGACTTGGTCACGGAACCGCCATGCGCAAGCCATCAAGGGCAGAAGATGGGCCGGCGCGAGTGCAATAAAGACTCGGTACCGTGTTGCAATTCAGCCTGAGATTAGGCGTACAATCGCACCTCTGACCATGACGGCGTTTCAAGACATCTCGCACTCGCTTCGCCAACTTTATCTGGAGGACGAGCGGCCCTGGCTGGTCGGCTTCAGCGGCGGCGAACGCATGGAGAGACTCATCGAATTCCCCG
>Ga0209517_10001160_pt1 | contig 41165 bp, 35 predicted proteins | sample PeaSoiMetSII2010_FD_187695 | JGI IMG/M metagenome (GOLD analysis project Ga0209517, IMG submission 187695) | Peat soil microbial communities from Weissenstadt, Germany - SII-2010 (SPAdes) (version 2) | ecosystem: Environmental > Terrestrial > Soil > Wetlands > Peat | place: Germany...
AAGGTGCGAACGTTCGGCACGACGGACGGGGAAGAGCATTGGTCGTTTGGCGACGGCGCGACGGCCACAACCAAATCCGATGGCAACGTCGACGAACACGCGAAGAACGGATTCGCCGTCACTGCGCACGCTTTCGCCAGACAGGGAGACTACATCGTCCGCGTCGAACGCACGAACCGGGTGGGACAGACGGCCATCGCGCACTTGTGGGTGCAAGTAGATTGACGATTGTCGATCGCCGACTGACGAATGATGATCTCCCGCGCTGCTTTGCCCTCTCCCCCTTGGGGGAGAGGGTGGACTGCGACGGCGCTTTCATCAGCCGGCGCGGGCCGGGTGAGGGGATCCGCAGTCACATGAAAATCCCAAATTCCAGATTTGAAATTCTTTTCATTTAAGGAGCGTACCGATGTCAACTCGGCGTACTTTCATAAAGCAAGCCCTGGGAAGCTCAGCGGCGATGGCCGCCTCGGGGATCTTCCCATTCAGCCGCGTGCTGGGTGCCAACGACCGCATCCGGATCGGCCTGATTGGCGGCGGGGACCGCGGCCAGGAGATCTTTCACGCCGCCATCAAGTGTCCCAATGTCGAAGCGGTGGCCGTGGCGGATGTCTACACGCGGCGCCTGGATGAAGTGAAGGCTATAGTTCCTTCTATCCATACCTACCAGGATTTCCGCAAAGTGCTCGACGATAAATCCATCGACGCGGTGCTGATCGCTACTCCACAGCACCAACACGCGCTGAACTTTGTACCCGCCATCCAGGCAGGAAAGGACGTCTACCAGGAAAAGACCATGGCGTTCAATCCCGACCACGCGCGCCGCATGAAGAAGGCCTTCGAGGGGTCTGGCCGCGTGGTGCAGGTGGGGATTCAGGCCATCAGCACTCCGGGCTTCACCACGATTCACGAGATGGTCGCTGCCGATAAGCTGGGCCTCATCACCGCCCTTCATACGCATCACTATCGCAACGCTCCTTACGGCGGATGGACACGCGAAATTCCTGCCGATTGCGACCCGCAGCACGTGGATTGGAAAGGCTTCCTGGGCGAGGCGGCTCCGCATCCCTTCGACCCGCAGCGCTACATGAACTGGCGCTTCTATTGGGACTACGACGGCAGCAACGTATTCGAGAACATGGTCCACCAGGTCGGATTCTGGTACAAGCTCATGGATTTCAAGATTCCCGACAGCGTCACCATGACGGGCGCCAATCTGCTTTCGCCGAAAATGCAGGTGCCCGACACGATGGATATTTCGATGCTGCAAGACAAGATCCTTTTCACCTGGAACTCGATGTTCGGGAACGATTTCTATGGCGAGGGACATGACTTACTGCTGGGCAACAAGGGCACAGTCTCGCGCAACGAAGGCGACCAGGTGCGCTTCCAGGCGCAAGGCGGCGAGATGCGCGGCGTCGAAACCATGTGCACCGAAAGCCCGGAGGGCGGCCAGGCCAAGGGATACTTCGAGGGCACCCCGGTCCACATGCAGAATTTTTTCGACTGCATGCGCAGCCGCAAGGAACCGAATTGTCCCTTCGAACTCGGTTACCGCGCGGCCATCGCCTGCCAGATGTCCATCACCTCTTACCACAAGAAGCGCGCCGTGCGCTGGGACCCGAAGACGGAGGACATCGTCTAGAGTTATCGGGTATCGGGTAAGCGACGGAACACCAAACCGTGTCATTCCGAGCGAAGCGAGGAATCTAGCCCTGGTGGTTTCTTCCGGAATTCGCGAACGCAGAGCGAGATTCCTCGCTTCGCTCGGAATGACAGTTAATTCGGTACCTTTTCCTCTTGGTCACCCGATCACCCGATCTCCCGATCTCCCGATCCGCGGAGGCTGAATGCACACTCTGCTGTTGCTGGCCGTTCTGGCGCCGGGCATTACACCCCAGAACCTGCGTTCTGAGTACCGGGTCGAGCCGCTCGGAATTGACGCCGGCCGGCCTCGGCTTAGTTGGAGCCTGGCCAGCGACGCAAGGGCGCAGTCGCAATCCGCCTTTCAGATTCTCGTTGCCTCAACGCCCGCCAGGCTGGAAGCGAACCAAGCGGATTTGTGGGACAGCGGCAAGGTAGCAAGCCACGAGAGCATCAATATCCAGTACTCCGGCCGGCCCCTAGTCTCGCACCAGCGCTGCTACTGGAAGCTGCGGGTGTGGGACAGGGCAGGCGCGCCCTCAGGATGGAGTCGCGCGGCAAGCTGGACGATGGGAATCCTGAAGCCCGAGGATTGGCACGCCGCGTGGATTGCCTGGAGCCGCACGGCGCTCGACTCCGGGCCGCTACCGATGTTCCGTCGCGAATTTGCGGTAACGCGCAAGGTGACCCGCGCCACCGCCTACATCTGCGGATTGGGTTTCTTCGAACTCTATCTCAACGGCCGCAAGGTCGGCGACCACGTATTGGAACCCGGCTGGACGAATTATCGCCGCACCAATCTGTACGCAACGTACGAGGTTGATGACTTGCTGCGCCCCGGCGCGAACGCCGTAGGGGTGATCCTGGGGAATGGTATGTACAACGTCGCGGGCGGCCGGTACGTCAAGTTCACTGGGAGCATGGGCCGCCCGAAATTCATCCTGCTGCTTCGTATCGAGTCCGACGACGGCACGGTCCAAAATATCATTTCCGACTACAAGTGGAGGGTAGCGCCAAGCCCCATCCGCTTCTCCTGCATCTATGGCGGCGAAGATTACGATGCGCGCGCAGAGCAGCCGGGATGGAATGAGCCGGGCTTTGCCGCAAAGGGCTGGGAGACGGTGGAGATCGTCGACGATTCCACGGAACACCTGTTTTCGCAGGCACAGCCGCCCATCAAGGTGATGGAAGTTTTCCATCCCATCAAAGTCAGCGAGCCTGCGCAAGGAATCCACGTCTACGACCTTGGACAGAATTTTGCCGGCTGGCCGCAAATTACCGTGCGCGGCAAGGCCGGCGTTGCCGTCCGCCTTACTCCGGGCGAATTGCTCGACGCAAAGGGCATCGTCACCCAAAGAAGCTCGGGTGGGCCAGAGTATTTCACCTACACCTTGAAAGGCGGCGGCGATGAGACCTGGCATCCGCGCTTCTCCTATTACGGTTTTCGCTATGTGCAAGTGGAAGGCGATGCCGAGGTGACGGATCTCCAGGGCCAGTTCGTGCATGCTTCGGCGCCACAGGCGGGAGAGTTTTCCTGCTCGAACCCGCTCTTCAATAGAATCCATAAACTGATCGATGAGGCGGTGCGCAGTAACCTCCAGAGCGTCGTCACCGACTGCCCACACCGCGAAAAACTTGGCTGGCTCGAAGTGCCTTATCTCATGGCCTCGAGCATCGGGTACGACTACGACCTCTCGGCCTACTTTCCCAAGATCGTGCGCGATATGCGTGACTCGCAGACCGTGGAGGGGCTTATTCCCGACACCGCGCCCGATTATGCGGTGCACGCAGACGGCTTTCGGGACTCGCCGGAGTGGGGCAGCGCCATGGTGATGATTCCCTGGTGGGCGTACCGGAAGTACGGCGACCGGCAGTTGCTGGCTGAAAGCCTGCCAGCCATGGAGCGCTACATAACCTATCTGGGTAATAAGGCGACGGACAATATCTTATCGTATGGTTTGGGCGATTGGTACGACATCGGCCCAGGCGAGCCCGGGGTTTCAAAACTCACTCCGCTGGGCGTGACGGCCACCGCCACCTTTTATCAGGACCTGCGCGTCGTCGAGCAGGCCTGCCGCGTCTTAGGGCATGCCGAGGAGGCTGACCGGCATAGGGCGCGGGCGGAGGCGGTCAAAGCTGCCTTCAACGCGAGTTTCTTTGACGCGACGGCCGGTCAATACTCGACCGGCAGCCAGACGGCCCAGGCCATGCCGCTCGTAACAGGCTTGTGCCCGCCTGCTGAGCGTGGCAGCGTGCTCGAACACCTGGCTGATGACGTGATTCGCCGAGGCAATCAACAGACCGCAGGCGACATCGGCTATCACTACCTGGTACGTGCCCTTATGGAAGGCGGCCGCTCGGACCTGCTTTTCGCCATGACCAACCGCACCAACCCTCCCAGTTACGGCGCTCAATTGGCCAAGGGGGCCACCTCACTGACCGAGGCTTGGGATGCCGATCCCGCCTCGTCGCAGAACCACTGCATGCTGGGTCACATCGAGGAGTGGTTCTACGCCGGTCTGGCAGGCATCGAAGCGGATTCGAACCAGATTACCATCCGCCCACAACCAGTCGGTGATTTGACGTGGGTGCGGGCCTGGCATGACACGATGCAAGGCCGGATCGAAAGCGATTGGAGGAAGGACGCTGCCGGCTTCGAGTTGTCCGTGCGCATTCCGGCGAATGCTTCGGCGACGGTTTACCTGCCTGCACGCTCGACAGAGCTTGTAACAGAGAGTGGCAGGCCCGTTTCGCAAGCGGAGGGCGTCCGTATTCTGAGGCAGGATGGCTCGGCGGCAGTGCTGGAAGTCGCTTCAGGGCAGTATACGTTTCGCGTGGCCCAGCCTGTGAACTAATCGTCGAAGGCTATTGATCTTCCGAGGATGCTCTAAGAAGATGGGGCGCATCTGAAAAGGAGGCCGGAATCAGACGCGCCCCCGGGCGGCTTACACGTTGATGGGACAGTCAGCGGTCAAACTGCCGAGCTTGACGGTGCCGACGCGCTGGCCAACTACATTCGCAAAGTATTGCAGGACCGACGTCATTCTGAGCGTCACCTTGTTGTCGCTCAGTTTCAGCATATGCCGCAACGCCAATGAAAGGCTTTGGCTGTAGAAATACAGAATCAGAAGCCGTTCCTCGTTCGAATAGCCCCCTTTTGAATTCTCGACATTCCTCAGCAGGTACGTCAGGGCGAGGAAATCACATCTAAGCGCCCCACGTAGCCGGGAGTACTCAATCGGCGCGCCGGATTCCTCAAGCGCCTTTCGCAAAGAGGGAAACTCCAACCGGTTGGCGTTAGCGATGGATCTGAAATACTCCAGGTCAAACTGCCGGCGCAGAATCCTCTGGCAGGCAGCTTGGAAGTAAAAGAAGAACATCGCCGCCGAAAGGATCAAGATTAGCGTGGCAACAATCATGGCATTTCACCTGCTCATCAGATTTCGCGTGGTCTCGGCCGAAGCAAGGTACTCGCGCGGGTTAACGCCAACCGTGGCTGCCATCCGCTCCAACACTCGCTTAAGGCCTATCCCAAAACCCTCACCGCATCGTACGAGGTATTTATACGCTTAATAGATCTCCTGTGCTATAGCACGATAGTACGGAGGACCCCAAGGGCGAACACCTGCAACGACGCCGCAGGAGCCCGGGGGTGGCGTTGGAGTGGGACGTGTAGATCAGAAGGTGTGAAAACAGCTCACGCCAAGACGCCAAGGCGCAAAGAAACGCGAAGGGGAAGTTGTTGCTTCTCCTTGCGAACTTTGCGTGCTTTGCGACATTGCGTGAAACCGGGTTGTAAGTCCGTGCATTGATTCACTGCTTCTCATTGAACGGGACAGCACTAGGTGAAGTTGGCAAGGGCGCGCATCGCTGCCATGTCCTTTTCCAGTGGCGCCAGGGGGCTATACTCGAGGGCGACGGAACCTTGGAAGCGATCGCCAAGGTCGTAGATAGCTTTGAACACGTTGCGATAATTGATCTCACCGGTGCCCGGCTCGTGCCGTCCCGGAACATCGCCCACGTGGAAGTGCCCGATGCGATCGATGTTTGTTCGGATATTCTCGATCAAATTACCTTCCATGATTTGAACGTGATAAATATCGAACAGCAGCTTGACGTTGGGACTCCCCACGCGGTCCACAAGCTCGGCCCCGTCGCGCACATAATAGAGAAAGTATCCTGCGTGGTTAACATAGGTATTCAGAATCTCGATGATGGCTGTCATACCGTTTTTCTCCAGCAGAGGTGCGGCCTCGCGCAGCGCCGCCACCGCGTTGGCCATCTGCTCGGAGCGCGGCATTCCTCCCAGCTCGTTTCCTGTCAACACCACTAATTGCTTGCAATCCATCTTCTTTGCCGCCTCAATCGTAGCCTCGAGTTCGCGAAGGAATCCCTCGCGCTCGCGAGGGTTCACTAGTCCGCAACCAGGCGCCGTCACGCCTTTGTTAGCCACCAGGCAGGCACAGAACAACTGTGACTTGCTTTTCTCCGTCACAAACTTTTCGAGCGTCGCCGGGTTGCGCCAATCAAACATCTCGTAGGCGTCGTAGCCCAGGCGGTTAAGGAGCGCCATCGCCTCCGGCACGGGCATACCGTCCAGCATGCCCCAGGTGATCGACAACCGCAGGCCTTTTTTCCCTTCCAGGCTCGCGCGAAGAGCAGGAGGCATCTGGGTCAGCGAGAGAGCCCCTGCGGCAACACCAATAAAAGAACGACGGTCCATGATAAGCCTCCAGTCCGAAAGAATCGATGTGTGGGCGCTGATTATATGCGAGTTGAAGTGTCCGAACAATGGTCGGCGGAAATCACCCATTACAAAGCCAGACCTCTCCGAACGCAGCCTAGGTGAAAGCTTCATTCAGTCTGTCATTCCGAGCGAAGCGAGGAATCTGCATTTACTTGTTTTCATGGGGATAATGCAGATGCTTCGCTTCGCTCAGCATGACAGCTTGATTTCTTCTCAGCTTCTTGGGGAGAGGGTGTCCGGCGACGGCGTTTTCTCCAGCCGTCGCCGGACGGGTGAGGGGTCGCTTCCTCGCCGCTGGGGGCTAACGATTCGGACCGTCCGGGATCTCATGCCTTGACAGGCGCAGTCCGGGGCGAGAGAATGCCGGGTTGCAGTGGGGTTGTTGACGGAGGATTGGGGCTCGAAGTGAATCTGAGGAGCGGTACATCTTGTGAATCGGTGAGCCGTCCGGTTCTTTCATGTCAGCCGGAGTTTTGGCACGCAACGCTCCGCGGCCTGGGCTTCGGCCTGGGCCTCACTTTGCTCCTTCTTCCGTGTTCTTTTTCCGCCCGTGGGGCGCAGCTCAAGCGTTACGAGTATTCCCTGCCCCGCATGGGGACGATCTTCCGCATAGAGTTATACGCTGCGGATGATGCGACTGCATCGAAAGCAGCCGAAGCCTCCTTCGCGCGCGCCGAGGAACTCGAGCAGATCATGAGTGATTATCGGGAGGACAGCGAACTCATGCGGCTCGAGCGCGAGGGAGCGCGTGCGCCTTACCCGGTAAGCGACGACCTCTACAATGTCTTGGCAAAATCAATCCGCATTTCTGATCTGTCTCACGGGGCCTTTGACGTCACCGTCGGCCCGCTGGTCGCGCTATGGCGAGAAGTTCACACCACAGGACGTTTTCCGGATTCCTCAGGCCTGGCGAAAGCAAAAGCGTTGGTAGATTACAGGAACCTTGAACTTGATCCCAGACGCCGGACGGTCTTCCTGAAGCACGCTGGGATGAAGTTGGATCTGGGCGCGATCGGCAAGGGCTATGCCGCGGATCAGATGCTGGCTTTGCTCGAGTCGCGCGGACTCCGCCGCGCCATGGTCGTGGCAGGTGGAGAAGTGGCGATAGGCGCCCCACCGCCCGGCGGAGCGGGCTGGAAGGTTGCCATCGATGCGGCTGACTCGGAAGCGGGGGATGCGCCCTGCACGCTCGTGCTGCACGACGCCGCCATTTCCACCTCCGGCGACTCCAAACAGTTTGTGGACATCAATGGCAAACGCTACTCGCACGTTATTAATCCGTTCACCGGCGTGGCGCTCGAAGGCATGGCCAGCACAACGGTGCTCGCCCGGGACGCCACAACCACCGACGCGCTGGGGACGGCCCTCTCCATCCTTCCGGTCGCTGATGGAATTCGACTTGCCGAATCGCTCCCAGGAGTGGCAGCCTACATGGTTCGCCAAGAGGGAAATGGCTTCAGGCGATATGCCTCTCGGGGATTTCCTAAAGGGTGTCCCGGGCGACAATGAAAGAACAAAGCAAAAGGCGAAGCGCAAAAGGCAAAGGGCAAAAGTAAAGTGAGGAACGCACCGCAATGATCGGGAAGAGGCGTGATCTCGATGAGCGCGTGTTACAATATGGGGCACGAATCATTAGACTCGTCGAGTCTTTGCCTAATACGGTTGTCGGACGACGGATAGCGGACCAACTCCTAAGAAGTGGCACTTCGGTCGGCGCGAACTACGAAGAAGCCCAGGGGGCAGAGTCCAAGGACGATTTTGTTCACAAACTCCAGATTGCCCTTAAGGAACTGCGAGAGTCGAATTATTGGCTTCGACTGCTCGTCAAGTCGGGCAAAATCCCTGCCCGCCGCATGAACGCTCTGCTCGACGAATCCAGCCAGCTACGCGCAATCTTGTCGAAATCGGTGGCCACCGCCAAGGGAAAGGCCAAACAAGGTGTGCATAGACAGTGCTAGACCAGAAAATGAGGATGGCGGAATGATAGGTAAGCCAACGTTTAGACCTGGCACCTCAGCCTTATTTTTGCATTTTGCACTTTGCCTTTTGTCTTTTGACTTGTCCGTCACGGAACTCGATCTAGGACCTCAATGAACGAACGAAAGCATTTCACCGGCGGTAAGGTATACCTCATCGCAACAGGCATCGTTCTGGGCTTCGTACTGTTGCTCGGTGGCAAGGCGGGCGTCGATGCTACCTCGACGGACAAGTTCTGCGACCAGACCTGCCACGCGCACCCCGAGGCCACGCAAACCTGGATCAAGTCGACGCATTTCACCACCAAGAGCGGGGTGGTGACGCATTGCATTGATTGTCACCTCCCCGGTTCGGGCTTCACCTATTACACCGAAAAGGCTCGGCTGGGCGCGCAGGACATTTACGGCAAGACTTTTAAAGATCTAACCAAAATAGACTGGCAGGCAAAGCAGCACCTCGATGAGGCTCGCACTTTTACTTACGACTCCGCCTGCATTCGCTGTCACGCCAACCTCTTCAGCGCAGGCCTTTCGAAGAAGGGCGTGGACGGGCACCTGCACTACCAGCGCTCGAAGGAGAAGATGCGCTGCATTAACTGCCATCTGCACGTGGGACATTTCAGAGGTAAGGAAGCTGAGGAAGTGGAAGAGGAATCCGAAACTGAGGAAAAGGGGCTCGACGCGGCGTTCCCGGCGAATCCGGAGGGATTCCGAAGTTACACCGAGACGATACCCGGCTCCGAGGTTAAAATCCGCATGGTGGCCATTCCCGGCGGACCGTTCCTGATGGGCAGCCCGGCGTCGGAACCGTACAGGCGGCCCGACGAAGGCCCCGTGCACCGGGTGAAGCTCAGCCCGTTTTGGATGGAACGGACCGAAGTGACCTGGAGGGAGTACGAGGTGTACCTGCTCGAGCGCGGCAGTCGAAGCCGAAGCCGTGATAATCCGGGGGCCAATAAACCCGACGCGGTGACGGGGCCTACGCCGCCCTACGGCTCTCCCGACCAAGGCTGGGGAAGAGGTTCGAGGCCGGCCATCACCATGACCCATTACGCCGCCACCAAATATTGCGAGTGGCTTTCTGAGATTACGGGTGAGAAGTTCCGGCTTCCCACTGAGGCGGAGTGGGAGTATGCTGCTCGCGCGGGATCAACGTCTGCCTACTTCTTTCCCGGCAGCCCCACGCAGTTCACCCGCGAGCGGTGGTTGAACCGGTTGCTGGGTGTGAAGACAGCGCCGCTCAGCGAATACGCGTGGTATTTGGAGGACAGCGCAAGTAAGACTTATCCGGCCGGCGGCACCAAAGCCAATGCCTGGGGCTTGGTGAACATGTTGGGCAACGTGCGGGAGTTCTGCTCGGATTGGTACGACCCGCAGGCTTACGCGCACCTGGCAGAGTCTGAGGTTGTCGATCCCCGCGGCCCGGCCTCAGGGCAAGAGCACGTTGTCCGCGGTGGTTCGTATCGCTCCGACGCGGCCGATCTGCGTTGCGCGGCGCGCGATCATACCCGGCACGACGAGTGGCTGCTCACCGACCCTCAGGTGCCTAAGAGCGTGTGGTGGTATTCGGACTGCGCTGATGTGGGATTTCGCGTGGTGCGGGAATCCGGTGCGGGGAGCACGACGACCGGCAATCGCTGATACGGCCCGCGGAGTTGAACTGATAGACAGCCTGCCAAGCAGGCAGACGACGTCTTGCCGGGGGTCCGGCAGTTGGACCGCGCGCCGTAGGAACCACCGCGTCCTGAAAGGACATAATATAGTAGCCGGGGGCAACGCCCCCGGAGCCCGAACCGGGAAACCGAACGACCCTGAAAGGGTCGCATGCGCGCCAGCAGACGTACCGCACACGGATCCTGCAAAGTTGATTCGACCCTTTCAGGGTCGGTTCATTGGCGGGCACGTTTACGGGGGCGTTGCCCCCGGCTACTTTATGAATCCCCTGCTGGGATTCTCACCATCGTGATTACGCCCGGCGCTCAGTCGAAGATGCTGGGCCGCGAGTCTTCAGGGGAGACGTCGAAGTTTCAATTTCCAGATATATTCGATTATTGCAAAGGAGAGCAGACATGAGCGACGAAGGGAAGATCGACCTTAACCGCCGGACTTTTATCGGCGCTATCGCGGTGGCGGGCGCGGGAGCGGTGCTGGCAAGTTGCAGCAAGTCCTATCCGACTCTGACTTTCGTGGACACGGCGCCGGATGGGCTTCCGCTCAAGGCAGGGCTGATCGGCTGCGGGGAGCGAGGCACGGGGGCGGCCACGCAGTTTGTCAAGGCAGGGCCGAACCTGAAAATCGTGGCGCTGGCCGACGTCTTAAAAGACCATCTGGATACCTGCCGTGGCAACCTGGCCAAGGCGGCACAACAGCAGATCGCGGACGACCATTGCTTCATCGGCTTCGATGCCTATAAGAAGCTGCTTGAATCGGATGTGGATGTGGTGCTGATGGCCACGCCGCCGCACTTCCGGCCCATCCACTTCGATGCCGCGGTGGAGGCCAAGAAACACTGCTTCATTGAGAAGCCTGTGGCTGTCGACGCGCCGGGCGTGCGGTCCGTGATTGCGACCGGACAGAAAGCGACGACCTACAACTTGTGCGTGGTGGCAGGCACTCAGCGGCATCATGACCGCGCCTACCAGGAAACGCAGAGCCGCGTAGCCAACGGCGCCATTGGCAAGATCACCGGTGCCGTTGCCCGTTGGAACCAGGGCCAACTCTGGTACGCGCCCAAGAAGAAAGAATGGTCGGAAATGGAAGCGATGATTCGAGACTGGGTGAACTGGGCGTGGCTTTCGGGCGACCACATCGTCGAGCAGCACGTCCATAATCTCGACGCCGTTCTATGGTTCACGGGGATGAACCCGGCCAAGGCTGTCGGGGTGGGCGGGCGGGCTCGCCGCGTGACCGGTGACCAGTTCGATTTCTTCTCCATCCAGTACACCTATGAAAACAACACGCGCCTGGCGAGCATGTGCCGCCAGGTGGACGGGTGCATCAACGATGTCTCCGAGTATGTGGTGGGGACAGAGGGCTACACGAATTGCAAGAACACCATCTACGATCCCGCCGGGAAGGTGGTCTGGCAATACCAGGAAGCGGGCGCCGATCCGGGCAAGACGAAGTTCGATCCGTACGAGCAGGAGCACGTGGACTTCGTCACCGCCATCCGCAAGAACCAGCCGATCAACGAAGCGGAGCACGTCGCCCATGCCACCTTGACCGCGGTGATGGGAAGAACCGCAGCGTACACCGGCCAGGAGGTCACCTGGGAAGCCCTCATGAGCTCGAACGATCGCCTCGGTCCGACCGAGTACGCCATGGGACCGGAGCCCGGCATCAAGGCCGTGGTGCCCGTGCCCGGCAATGGCGAAGAAACCGCCAAACACGCGCGGGGGTGAAGAACAGGTGTCAGGTTTGAGGTATCAGTTTCCAGATTTATAGTTGTTGGGTAGGGGCAACCGCGAGGGCTGCCCCTGCTTCCTGCGAGAGTTCTTCCTTGCGCCCAACGATAGGCTGTTCCATCAGTTCACTCTTCATGATCCGGACTGAGCGTTGGAGCTGCTGAAAACGAGTTTCTCCGACATACCTCCGATATCGACTGCGGTAATTACATTCGTGTTTCCACTTGTGTTCAGCTCAAGCGCTGTGTAAGGATTTTTCTGCGATTGGCTTTGCACCTTAGCGTCTTCCTTGGCGACGAGCTTGCCTCCTGCGTAAAACTCAACTTCCGGGGTCTGTGTGTTTTCGGCAACCTTCAAGGTGTAATTGCCGGCCTGAAGTTCTGCGCCGTTCTTCAGCTTGGCAGCGGAGTCGAGTGTCACAGTATATGATTTTGTCGAGGATTTTCCGAACCAGGAACGAGCGAAGCTCACGCTGGCAGCCATAACCAGCGCCGTGGCAAGCGAAAGGACAAACCTAACAGCTTTAGCGTTCATGAACGTTCTTACCTCCTTTGGTCTTTGTTGTGCCCATTTAATTGGACGCAATACGGTGCGAGCGGGTTGTGCGGCGGCAAATGGTTGGGGAGTTAGAGAAGGTAGATCAGTGCGAAACTTCACGGTAGTCGCGGTAAGTTAGAGTTGGGATATTCGATGCACGGGCAGCCGGTGTTCGTGGGAACGATACCCTTGTTAGTAGCGCGGGCTCATCGTCGTGGTTTCGCGCGTCTGGCGCCACGCATAACGGCGTGCTTGGGCTCGGGCCGTTCCGGCATCGCGTCACTCTCCCACCCGGCCACCGTCCCCAGAACGCGGGTGATGGTGTCGAACAAAGCGTAGACCTTTTGAGACTTGGCGCCGGCGCTGTCCACCAACCGCAAGCGGAAGCCAGGGAGCGTGCCTTCATGCGTTACGAGAATCGGGAAATATCCTTGCAGGTCCCCTTCCCTGTAAGCAATTGCATAGGTCTGCTTTCTCTTCCACCAAGTGAGGACCCGAATATGTGTATAGTCGTAGGTCTCAGTGCCCGCACGGTCCGCCACAATGTATTGGGGCACCTGCCGCCCGTTATCATCAATGGTGTTCAGCACCAGCCAGGCGACGAGATTCACGTCCTCAGTATAGGCCGAGATGTTCTTAGGAACGTCGAGTTCCACGAGACGGCCGAGAATCCAGCCCGCGCGCGATCCCGACCGCACCAGATACCACGCTTCGACAGGAGTCGAAGGAAGCGAAGGAATATCCGTCGTACTTCCCTCTGCCGGGCGCTCGACCATGCGCCGCCCGAAGATATCCAATCGCTGCTGCGGCTTCAATTGCGCAACCACGGCAGCTTTACGCGAAGGCTCGATATGAACATTGACCGAATCGGCGGCGTGCCCCGCCGCTTGGGGGGGCAGGTTCGACATCTCGCCGAGAAGATGTTCATCCGCGCCGTAAGTAGCGGCGGTCATGAGCGCGTCTTTATCCACCCAACCATCCTGCCCGTTCAACAAACGGACGTGAGCCCAAGTGCGAAATCGCGCCAGAGCATAAACCCGATCTCCGGAATTGAGAGTGGCGATTTGCATGCGAATCTCGGCCGGGCTGTCCCACACCCCCAACGTATCCGGCAAGACGTAAGCGGACTCGCGAATGGGCTGGAGAGGAGAGTAGGTGAGAAAATAGCTCATGAACGCCAGCACGGGTTCGCCGGCTTTGCTGTGTTTGGGGACGTAGACAAGAAGGTAATATGCGGCTGAAAGCAGCGTCACAAGAAGTAGGGCTAAGAACACGGTTCGGACTTTCATCTCTCGCGGACGTGGTTAGGCCAGGAGGTCAAGCTGCGGCGTCTGAAATGCGAGCGATAACAGGAGTCGGTAACACCCGACTCCAGGTCGTAGTTTCCCGGCTCGTCTCCGCACAGTCTTCATAACGCGTCTCTGCCGCCGGCTTCAAATCGTAGCGCGTCCTCCACTCGTTAGGCCCAAGCACGATGTTTCCTTTGTCGATTAGTCGAACGAGGGTCCCATTGCATTTTAGCTCACTTCCGCTAAAGTGCAAACGCGGTTGGAAGACGCCACCCTCGCGAGTAGTTGGCAAAACGCTTGGTTCTGTGTTTAACTACCCGATCACGGCTCTTATCCGGACTTCTTGAGGCAGCCATGAGCACAGTAAGCCGCCGCTCGTTCCTGGAAAAGGCAGGAGTGACTCTTGGGACTCTTTCCCAGGCATCAGGCGCGAAGGGCAACGTACTTTCAGCGAACGAGGCGGCAAAAGGGCCGGAAAGCGACCCCGCCGTTCAATACGGTACCGAGCGGTGCGTCGTTGAGTGGGCCTACTACTCTGGCAAAGCCTACGCCGACCCCTTCAATGACCTCGAACTGGACGTGGTGTTCACCGACCCTCGAGGAAACGAACAACGGGTTCCGGCGTTTTGGTCGGGCGACGAGGTCTGGCGCGTGCGTTATTCTCCTGCCACCTCGGGGCGGTACACTTATCGCACAATATGCAGCGACACGGCCAACGGGGACTTGCACGGGAAGTCCGGCACGCTCGAGGTGTCAGCCTACGCTGGCGATAATCTGCTGCGGAAGCACGGCACGGTGCGCGTCGCAGCGGACCGCCGGCACTTCGAGCATGCGGATGGCACCCCCTTCTTCTGGCTGGGAGACACCTGGTGGATGGGACTTTGCAAGCGGCTGCGCTGGCCGGAAGACTTCCAGCAACTTGCGGCCAACCGGGTGAGCAAGGGATTCACCGTCATCCAGATCATTGCGGGCCTGTACCCCGACATGCCGCCCTTCGACGTGCGCGGTGCGAACGAGGCTGGGTTTCCTTGGGAAGCGAATTATGCGCGCATTAATCCACGCTACTTCGACATGGCGGATTTGCGCATTCAGTATCTCCTCGAGCGTGGGCTAGTGCCCTGTGTGGTGGGATGCTGGGGCTATTTTCTGCCCCTCATGGGCATCCCGAAGATGAAAAAGCACTGGCGAAACCTGATCGCACGCTGGGGAGCATATCCCGTGGTCTGGTGTTTGGCAGGAGAAGGCGCAATGCCGTTCTACCTCTCCAAGACGAAGGCAGACGACGCAGCCGCGCAGCGGCACGGCTGGACGGAACTGGGAAAGTACGTGCGAAGCGTTGATCCCTATCACCACCCCGTCACGATCCATCCCACCGACAATGCCCGGAACCAGGTCGAGGACGCGTCCGTTCTGGATTTCGATATGCTGCAAACGGGCCACAGCGACCGCAAAAGTATTCCCAACACGGTCAACCAAGTCACCGGGTCGCTCGTGAGAGAACCGCGCATGCCGGTTCTCGTGGGGGAAGTCTGCTATGAGGGAATCCTCGAGGCCAGCCGTCAAGAAGTTGAACGCTTCATGTTCTGGACGTCCATCCTGAATGGAGCGGGCGGCCATACGTATGGAGCCAACGGTATCTGGCAGGTAAACACCGCCGGCCAACCCTTCGGCCCCTCGCCGCACGGGCGTTCCTGGGGGAATACACCTTGGGACGTGGCGGCCAAACTCCCCGGCTCGGCGCAGCTTGGGATTGGTAAAGAGCTGCTCATGCGATACCCATGGTGGCGCTTTGAGCCACACTCCGAATGGGTAGATCCGCATTGGAGCAAGGAGAATTATGAACAGCCTTACGCGGCGGGTATCCCCGGCGAAGTGCGAGTAATCTTCATTCCGCCTGCGTGGGATCCGCCCCAGGTCAAAGGCCTCGAGTCGGGCATCGACTATCGAGCCTTTTACTTTGATCCTGTGTCGGGAAAGCAGCACGAGAAACTCGAAGTAATACCGGACGCCACAGGGACGTGGCAGGCGCCTATCACGCCCACGTTTGCAGACTGGATACTGGTACTGGAGAAGAACGTGTAGCTGCGGATTTGAACGTGCAGTCGAGGCTGTCATGCTGAGCAGAGCGAAGCATCTCTGCAGTTGCCTCGGTGCCGTGCGAGAATAACTGCGGGGATCCTTCGCTGCGCTCAGGATGACAGGCCGGGGGGTTACAATGGTGCGTGTTTGCTTTTTGCTTAAAGTGCGACCGGAGCGGCTGGCAGAATATAAGGAGCGTCACAAAACAGTCTGGCCTGAAATACTGCAAGCGTTGCGCGAGACCGGCTGGCAGAATTACTCGCTCTTCCTCCGGGAGGACGGCTTGCTGGTGGGATACTTTGAAACCCCCGACCTCGACGCTGCATTGGCGGGAATGGCGGCGCGAGAAGTTAACCTGCGCTGGCAAAAAGATATGGCGCCTTTTTTCGTAAACCTGGAAGGCCGTCGACCGGACGAAGGCTTTCTGCGCCTGGAGGAGATTTTTCATCTGGCTTGATGAAGTCGACAGTCGAGAGTTGAAAGGGATTCGCGGACGTACTGTTAGCCTCCGGCGCAGACCCAATCCTTCCGGCTCTCGACTCTTGACTTTCGACTCTGGACTAAGGAGAAACCAAAATGGCCGACGTTGATAATGTGAAAGAGACAAAGGAATTCTATCTGGATATTCCCGCCAGAAATCAGGCGTTTTTTCTGAAGGGCTCGGGAGCGCTGGACTGGGGGATGCAGAACCGGCTGGCGCGCATTTTCAGTCCCGCGAGCGGCCGCACCGTGATGCTGGCCATCGACCACGGGTACTTCCAGGGTCCCACCACGGGACTCGAGCGAGTCGACGTCAACATCCTGCCGTTGCTGCCTTACACCAATGCCCTGATGCTGACCCGCGGCATCTTGCGCTCCATCGTGCCGTCGTCATTCACTTCCGGCGTCGTATTGCGGGCCAGCGGGGGACCCAGCATCCTCAAAGAGCTCTCGAACGAGCATCTCGCTGTAGATATTGAAGACGCCGCGCGGCTTAACGTGTCGGCCCTGGCCGTGCAGGTGTATATCGGCGGCGATTTCGAAACCCAAACGGTCAACAACATGACTAGGCTCGTGGACGCCGGCCTGCGCTATGGCATTCCCATCCTGGGAGTGACGGCGGTGGGCAAGGCGATGGTTCGCGACGCCAAGTACTTTCGCTTGGCATGTCGGATTTGCGCCGAACTGGGCGTCCAGTTTGTTAAAACTTACTACGTGGCCGACGGATTCGAAACCGTGACCGCTTCCTGCCCTGTCCCCATTGTGATGGCGGGCGGGAAGAAGCTGCCGGAACTCGAAGCGTTGACGATGGCCTATCGCGCCGTCAGTGAGGGTGCGGCAGGCGTGGACATGGGCCGCAACATCTTCCAGGCCGAGGCCCCCACCGCCATGATTCAGGCGGTCGGGAAAGTGGTCCACGAGCTGATGAAGCCCGCGGAGGCGTTTGACCTGTACGAGACTTTGCGCCACGAGACGCAAAAGACATTCGCATAGGAGTTGGATGGTCGTGCTCTCTCTGGTCCCGTAGGGGCGGTTCGCGAACCGCCCCTACTTCCGGATCACAGAGGACACCGAGCGAGTTGCCAGCGAAGGCGCTTTACAACCGCCCTGGTGCGGCAGGCATTTCCTCTTCAAGGAGACTCATGGGCGTTTCATCAGCTTTCGACATTCTGCGCGAATCGACTCCCGTAGTGAGCGTCGGCATCCTGACAGCAGATCTCCTGTCACTCGGATCCGAGTTAGGCCTGCTTGAACGCTGCGGAGCGAAATTGGTTCACGTGGACGTCATGGACGGCTGCTTCTGCCCCATGATGACGGTGGGTCCGCCGCTGATTAAGGCTCTCAAGACTCCCCTGCTTAAGGACGTTCACTTGATGATTGATGAGCCGCTGAATAAGGTGGCGGACTACGTTGCAGCCGGGGCGGACATCATCACAATTCATCCCGAGGCTTGCTCACACGTTCACCGGGTTCTTCAGCAAATGCGGCTGATGAAGAACGCTAATGCCCCTGAAAGGGGCTTGGTGCGCGGCGTCGGCCTGAATCCGGGCACGTCCCTCGAGGTTCTTGAACCTCTACTTGATGAATTGGAATTCATCTTAATTCTGGCCGTCAATCCGGGTTGGGGTGGGCAGAAGTTCATTCCCTCGACGCGCGGGAGAGTTGAGAAGGCACGACAGATGATCGCCGCCTCGGGCCGCGAAATACTGCTGGGCGTGGATGGCGGAATAACTCGCGATAACATCGCCGACGTGGCTGCCCTGGGCGTGGATTTGATCGTAACCGGCAGCGCCGTGTTTGATGGCAAGGCAGCGGAGGCGAACGCGAAGTTCATGCTGGAGGCAGCGAAGGGGAAGGCAGTAGGCAGTAGGCAGTAGGCAGTAGGCAGTAGGCAGGACGGAGGTGTTTGACAGGAGTTTAACCACTAAGCTGGACCGCCCTCTCCGCGGGGAGAGGGTGGCTCGAGACGGCGCTCTCATCAGCCGTCGTGAGCCGGGTGAGGGGTCGCTTCTCAGGCACAAAAATGAAGAACCAATGGTCCGATGAAGACGCCAGTTTGTTCGTAGCTCTATACGCCGAAAAATGGGGCGAGGATCTAGCCTTGCGCACGTACGCTAGCCGCCTTCTGGGGGCGGAGGAAAACCTGGTCCTGCACGGCGGAGGCAACACCTCCGTGAAAGGGTTTGCCACGAACGTTTTCGCCGAGCAGGTTCCGGCTATTTACGTGAAAGCCTCAGGCTCGGATCTCGCCAACATCGAACCTGAGGGGCATTCCGGAGTCGACCTCGAGTATCTCAAAAGGCTCCGCGCGCTCGAGGACCTCTCCGACGCCGCCATGGCAGACGAGTTCCGCGCTCATCTTTTCAATCCTCACGCCGCAACGCCTTCGATTGAAACCCTTGCGCACGCTTTTCTGCCCCATAAGTTCATCGACCACACCCATGCGGACGCGGTGCTGGCGCTGACGAATCAGGCCGACGCAGCCATGCGGGTGCTTGAGGCTCTGGGCGAGGATGTGATCCTGCTGGGCTATGTGAAGCCCGGTTTCAAGCTGGCCAAGGCTGCGGCTGCTGCCTACGAATCCAAGCCGGACGCAAAGGCCATGGTGTGGATGCGGCATGGGCTTGTCACCTGGGGGGCGACCGCGCGCGAGTCTTATGAGGCCACTATCGAAGTGGTCAGCCGGGCCGAGCGGTATCTGGCACAGCACTCCGCGAGGCCTCTCGTCGTGCAGGTTTCGACTCCGCCTTCGCTGGCGGAACAGCGGTTGACTGCCGTTGCGCCCTTGGTGCGCGGCTTGCTCGCTGAGCCGAGCGGGAGCGCCGATCGGCCCTACCGGCGCGTCATCCTTCAGTCCTTGACTGATCGCGCCACGCTGAATTTCGTTGACTCGGATCGCGGCAAGGAGATCGTGCTCTCTCCTCCCCTTACTTCTGATCACCTGATTCGCACCAAGGCTTTGCCCCTTTGGATTGATGACCCGGCCTACGAAGACCCCACGCGCCTGCGGCAGCAGCTCACGAACGCTCTCGAAGAATACAAAGCCGCCTACAAGGCCTACGTCGAGCGCAATTCCTCACGGCTTCCCGAAGGTCTGGCTACGTTCGATCCGCTGCCTCGCGTGCTGCTCTTGCCGGGTTTGGGTGCGCTCTGTGCAGGCAGGAATGTCCAGGATGCAAGGATCGCGCGCGATATCACGGCGCACACGCTCGCGGTCAAAGCCCAAATCGCGGCGATGGGAACGTATGAAGGGCTCTCGGAAAGCCACCTGTTTGAAATGGAGTACCACACCCTCCAACACGCCAAGCTCGGAGCGCGAGAAGAACTGCCGCTGGCTCGAGAAGTCGCTGTGATTACGGGCGCGGCGGGCGCCATCGGCTCGGCCATTGCCCAAGGACTGCTCGAGAATGGCTGCCATGTAGCTGTAACGGATTTGGCTGGACAACCCTTGCAGGACCTGGTCGCGGACCTCAAGGAAACCTTCGGCGAGCGCGTTACAAGCGTCGCGATGGATGTGACGGATGCGGCTTCCGTCGCCCATGGGTTCGAAAGCATTATCAAGACCTGGGGCGGAGTGGATTTAGTGATCGTTAACGCCGGGGTCGCCCTCGTCTCATCCCTGGCGGAGATGAAGCTCGAGGCATTCCAGAAGCTCGAGCGGGTGAATACCGAAGGAACGCTCTTGACGCTGGCGGAGGCAGGCAGGCACTTCAAGTATCAAGGAACCGGCGGCGATATCGTAGCGGTTACCACCAAAAACGTCTTTGCTCCAGGCGCCAAGTTCGGGGCTTATAGCGCCACCAAAGCCGCCTCTCACCAACTCGCGCGCATCGCCAGCCTGGAATTGGCAGAAATTGGGGTGCGTGTCAACATGGTCTCGCCCGATGCGGTGTTCTCGCACGGTTCGCGCCGCTCAGGCTTGTGGGCGGAGGTTGGTCCGGACCGCATGCGCGCGCGGGGACTGGATGAAAAAGGGCTCGAGGATTACTACCAGAACCGCAACCTGCTGAAAGCCCGCGTCACGGCGCAGCACGTGGCCAACGCCGTGCTGTTCTTCGCCACGCGCCAGACGCCGACCACTGGCGCGACTATTCCTGTGGATGGAGGACTGCCGGACTCGACGCCGCGATAGATTAGAATAGACCAGTTCCATTTCGGAAGTGACCCCTCACCCGTCACGCTCCGGCTGATGAAAGCGCCGGACCGTGACACCCTCTCCCCACGGGAGAGGGCAGTTGACCGCTGAGTTTAGACTTTTGACTTTTGACTTCAGACTTTTGACTTTGGACTTCCGACTTTAGCCTTTACCCTTTACCCGTTATCCTTTACTCTTGACTCGAATGGCAGTCGCGCCAAGCTCCGCAATCCGTGTTATTGGAATTGATCCGGGCCTGAATACCACCGGCTACGGCATTGTGGTTTGCTGCCCGGATGAGGTAAAACTCCTTGAAGCCGGAGTGATCAGAATGCCGCGCAACGAGGGCGGAAATCTTCCCGAGCGGCTCGAATCGCTGTTCGTCGAACTTCGAAGGGTGATCGAGGAATTCGGCCCCCAGGCGATGTGCCTGGAGGAAGTCTACAGCCATGCGAGTTACCCTCGAACCGCCATCCTGATGGGGCATGCCCGCGGCGTGATTTGCCTGGCGGCGCGACTAGCCGGAATCCCAGTGCTCAGCTTTTCAGCCAAGCGCGTGAAGCAGTCTGCGACGGGCAACGGCAATGCCTCCAAAATTCAGGTGCAACGCGCGGTGCAGAATTACTTTTCGCTCCATAGCATCCCTTACCCGCCGGACGTTGCCGACGCGCTGGCAGTGGCACTGTGCTACGTGAATAGGAGCAAAAACGCTTGATCTCCGAAATCACGGGTGAAGTTCTCTACGACCGCATTCGGCGCCACTCCTTGCTGGTCCGGGTGGGTGCACTCTGCTATGAGATTTTCGTGCCCTCGGGGATCGCGTCGCGCCTTCACACTGCGCCGGAAGGCGAACGGCGCAATCCCCAGACTTTCTACACAATTTACTATATCGATGGCGGCTTGGGCGGCGGTCACCTGACGCCAAAGCTCGTAGGCTTCCTCGACCCGCTCGACCGGGAGTTTTTTGAAACTTTCACCACCGTGCCGGGCGTGGGCTTCATGAAAGCTCTGAAATGCCTAATCCGACCAATCAACGAAATTGCACGCGCGATCGAACGCGGCGACTCGGTCTTCCTGCGGGGGCTACCATCCGTAGGCCCTAAGATAGCGGAACGCATCATCACCGAACTGCGTGGCAAGATGGCCAAGTTTGCCCTGGCACCTGGGGAGGAACCGCTCTCTGTGGAGGAAGAACCTCTCACCCAAATAACGGTGGAAGCCTTGCACGCTCTCGAGCAGATAGAATTCCCCCACGCGCAGGCGGAGCGCATCGTGGCGCAGATCTTCAGTCAGAATAAAAACTTGAAATCTGTCGAAGAATTCCTGCGGAAGGTGTTTGAACAGAGGGAAACATGAGCAAGAAACGTACAGGTCATCCCTCTCGTGAGCTAGGCCGGCAGAAGCCATCTCCGACAAAATCACTCTTGGGGTTGGGCGACTTGGAAGGAACCGCCTCGGCGGAGAGTCCTGTTCCTGGTGGTATCTCTTCGGAGCACGAGGCCGTCCGCGCGGGACGGCAGAAATTCGTGGCTGCGGGCATTGGTCCGAGCGGTAATGAAGACATAAGCCTCGGCAGGATTACTGAGCAAGCCGTGACCGGCCGGCAGCGCTTAGTCACTCCTGACTCGATTTCGAAGGAAGACGAGACTTTAAACCAAACACTCCGCCCTCCTTCACTTCAGGAGTACGTTGGGCAGAAGGGTGTAGTGGAAAAGCTCGAGATTGCACTCGAGGCCGCAAAACAGCGCGGTGAACCTTTGGAGCACGTGCTTTTTCACGGGCCGCCAGGGCTCGGGAAAACCACTCTTGCCTACATCATTGCACATTGGATGGGATCAAAAATCATTACAACATCCGGACCGGCGTTGGAGCGTACGCACCAATTAATGGGCGTTCTCACCAACCTGAACGACAAGGATGTGTTGTTTATCGACGAAATCCACCGCCTACCAGTGAATATCGAAGAGTTTCTATACCCTGCTATGGAAGATTTCAGGTTAGACATCCCCATGGACAAAGGACCCTATGCCAAGATCACGACCTACCGTCTAAAGAAATTCACACTTGTCGGCGCTACGACGCGTGCGGGAACAGTGTCAGCGCCACTCCGAAACAGATTCGGTCTCTCTTATCACTTGGATTTTTATCCAGCCGACGACCTTATGCAGATTATCTTGCGTTCGGCAGGTATCTTAAAGGTAGAAATAAGTCGAGCGGGAGCAGGTGAGATCGCGCGCCGGGCCCGTGGTACGCCCCGCATTGCCAACCGGTTGTTGCGCCGCGTGCGGGATTTCGCCCAAGTAAAGCAAAAAGGACTTATCGAAACAAAGGTGGCCAGTGAGGCCTTGGACCTCGAAGGCGTCGATCAAAAAGGCTTAGATGCGCTCGACCACAGCTACCTCCTAACGATCATCCAGCATTACAATGGTGGGCCGGTTGGGGTAGAAGCACTTTCTGCAACGCTCAATGAAGAAGTCGATACGCTTGTAGACATGGTAGAGCCATTCCTGCTGCAACAAGGCTTTATAAGCCGCACTAAGGCGGGGCGCAAGGCCAATGAGCCGGCATACAAGCACCTGAATTTGAAACCACCGACCCCAAATGCGCCCGCATTGTTCGAATAATGCAGAAAGAACCGAAGTGGGAAGACAACCGGTGGAAAGGGTTGCGGAGATTTACAATTGGGTGATTTACAAGGTCGGACGCCGATACCGAAGCATTCCTCGACCCCCAAGCGCGTGTTTCTCTCTCTTGGCTCAAACCTCGGCGACCGGGCGGCTAATATTCGCAAAGCGCTCGAACAATTGGCGGGGGTCGGCGTCGCCATTACGCGCGTCTCTTCGTTTTACAAAACCGAGCCGATGGATTTCCGGCCGCAAGCGTGGTTTGTGAACTGCGTGGCGGAAGCGGAGACCCGCCTCATGCCCATGCGACTTCTCAATGCAGTAAAGACGGTGGAACGCGCCCTGGGACGCCGCACGGGCGTGGCGAAACGCCCGCGGGCGATCGATATCGATATTCTGCTTTACGAAAGCGTGGTGGTGCGCTCGGCGGCGTTGACCATTCCGCACCCGCGCATGGCAGAGCGCCGATTCGTTTTGCTCCCGCTTCGCGAGCTTGCCGGGAACATCCGGCATCCCGTCTCGAAGCGAACCGTCTACGAGATGCTGGCGGAGGCCGGTGACACAAGCCAAGTGGTGCGATTAACGACGTAGAGGCAGCTTTACGCCGCTCAGGTGGCGAAGTGAACTCGCCTCTACCCTAGCGAGGGCAAACCTGTGGTCACACCTGGTGCTTACGATGCGCCGCGCTTCATCGCCGTCGAAGGTCCGCTTCGCGTGGGCAAGACGACGCTGGCAGATATTCTCGCGGAGCGCCTTCAGGCGGTCCGCGTGTACGACCCTGAGGACAATCCCTTTCTAGAGCCGTTTTACAAAGGGAAGGCTGGCGCGGGTTTTCAAGCCCAGTTCTACTTTCTGATGAAGCGCTACACGCAGCTTCGCGATCTGGACCAAGCCCCCAATCCACAGCGAGTTGTGGTGAGCGATTACATCTTCGAAAAAGACAAGATATTCGCCTACCTCACCCTGAACGACGTTGAACTCCAACTCTACGACCAGTACTATGCCTTGATGGCCGAGCAGGTGCCGATCCCGGATTTAGTGATATACTTACAGGCGAAGCTGGCAACGCTGAAGAAGCGCATTGCAAAGAAGCAAGCGCCGTTTGAAGGCCGCATCTCGGACGAATACCTCACTGCGGTGGTGAATGCTTACGAGCACTTCTTCGTTCATTATAAGCGCAGCGACTTGCTGGTGATTGATACGTCCGAGATTGACTTTGTCGACCGGAGCGAGCACCTGCAGGAACTCCTGCAGCGGCTGAGCCGGCCGGTCAAGGGCACGCAGTATTTTCTGCCGCTTGGATCCGCGTCCGCGGACTGAGACGGTCGTGAGTGACTTTTGTTGCCGGGTCCCGGACCGGCTGAATTTCCGCTCCCGAGCCATGCGGAGTACGACCCTCGCGGGAATGACCGGTTTCCTCAAGAGCGGCTTGGCGGCCGGAAACGGGTTTGACCCTCTCTGTCCAGGCAAGTGGAGGCCCGTCCGGGTCCCCGGACGCTCTTTGATGGGTGCCGGAACTCCCGCCCTGCGACAGAGAGGGTCTTTTCATTTTGGATTCTTGACTCTCGACTTTTGACTGTCGACTGTTAACTTCTCTATGCTGGAGAGACTGCCATGGACCACAACACTGAGGCCGTGAGCAAAGTGACCGTGCCTTGGATTCTGGAACGCAAACTCAGGGGCGAAAAGATCTCGTGTTTGACGGCGTACGACTATCCCACGGCGCGTTTGGTCGACGAAGCGGGAATCGACTTGATTCTGGTGGGCGATTCCGTTGGCCAGGTGGTTTTGGGCTACGACTCGACGCTGCCGGTGACCGTGGAAGAGGTACTTCATCACCTTCGGGCTGTTCGCCGAGGCACGCGCCGCGCGTTGCTCCTGGCGGACCTGCCTTATGGCGCGTATCACGTGAACGATGAGAAGGCGCTGGAGGCTGCAATCCAGTACGTTAAGGAGGGCGGAGCTGAAGCAGTCAAACTCGAAGGCGGCAAAAAACGCGCGCCGCTTGTGCGGCGCATTGTCGATGCGGAAGTTCCGGTGATGGCGCATATCGGGCTGACGCCCCAGTCCGTGCACGGCATGGGAGGCTATCGAGTGCAAGGCAAAACCTGGGAGTCCGCAACCGAGCTTCTGAATGATGCCGAGGCACTGCAAGATGCGGGGGCTTTCGCCCTCTGTCTCGAGGGCTTGCCGCGGGAACTGGCGGCCCTCATTACCCGCCGCTTGAGCATTCCGACCATCGGGATCGGCGCCGGCCCCGACTGCGATGGGCAGATTCTGATCTTCCATGATCTGGCGGGATTATGTTTCCAGCCGCGAACGAAGTTTGCCCGCCTTTATACGGATACCGCGGCCAATCTGCGTCCCGCCCTTGCACAATATCGCGAGGATATTGCGAACGGCCGCTTCCCTGACGACAGCGAGTCTTATCACTGGCCTGCGGGCCTGCGCGAGCAATTCGAGCGAAGCTGCGCCGCCAAATAAAACATGAGCACGCGTTGGATTTTCACTGTCGCGGAGATGATATCGTTCGCGACGGAGGTGCGCTCCCAGTCAAAAACCCTGGCGCTCGTTCCCACCATGGGCGCACTTCACGAAGGACATCTCAGCCTTGTCCGCCAGGCAAAAATACAATGCGATGTGGTGGTTGTTTCCATATTTGTTAACCCCGCCCAGTTCGGCCCCACCGAAGATTTCGCGCGTTATCCTCGCAACCCCGAAAAGGACTTCGAGCTGCTCGAATCTGCCAAGGTACATGCCGTCCTGGCGCCTTCGGTAGACGAGGTCTTTCCCGCCGGGTTCTCGACCTTTGTCGATCCCGGCCGCATTGCCACCGTTTGGGAGGGCGCGCAGCGGCCCGGGCATTTTCGCGGCGTGGCCACAGTGGTTCTGAGGCTTTTCAATATCGTGAGGCCCGACATCGCGTTCTTCGGCCAGAAAGACTTTCAGCAAGTGGTTATCATTCGCCGCCTGGTCGAGGATTTGAACTTGGCAGTACGCATTGTGGTCTGCCCTATCGTCAGAGAAGCGGACGGCTTGGCGAGGAGTTCACGCAATGTCTATTTGAGCGCGGAGGATCGCAGGGCGGCGGCGCTCCTCTCCCGCAACTTGAAGCGCGCCGAAGGATTGGCGCAGTCCGGCGAAGCGGATGTGGAGAAGCTGTTGGCGGAAATGGGGAAGATGTTCGCCGCGGAGCCGCGCCTCCAAATCGACTACGCCGCCATCGTGGATCCGGCCACCCTTGAACTCGTAACGCATGCGCTCCCGGGCTCAGTGGCCCTGGTTGCCGGGCGCCTGGGGGCGGTGCGCCTCATCGATAACCTGATTTTCGGCCCTCCCGGGTCAAGTCCGGAGATGAAGCTGCAGCTTGCCTTGACTGCCCCACAGCCTGAGAAGGAGAGCGCCGCTTCTGCCAGGCCTGAGATCGATAGCTTGCGGATAAAGATTGAGAATTGCCGGGATTGCGCCGCGGTCAACTCAATTTCCCTGCCGGCCCGCGAGTTTCTATTCAAATACCTGAAGCGCGACTACCCAAACCTGGATGCGATTCGCATGCTGGTGATCGGGGGATGCGCTCCCATAGGCCCATCCGACTCGCCGTACCGCAACCCGGAACCGGCGAATGCCTTCTTGACCCGACTCTATGAACTGCTTGGCGTGAAGAGCTTCGCAGAATTCAAGGCGAGCTTCGCGCTCACCGACGCCGCGCGCTGCCACGCAGTAGGCAACCGTGTGGATGAGAGAACTCTCGAGTATTGCGCCAAGCATCTGCGCGAGGAATTAAAGCTCTTCCCAAACGTGCAAACCATCGTCGTTCTCGGAGACTACGCCTACCAGCAATTCCAGAGGCATATTCTGGGCCGGGAACGGACGAGCATTAAACCCTTCCCGGAGCTCCTGAAAGCAGAAGGCTGGGCGCAGGAATCGGTGAGGCTGCCATTCTATGGCGAGCGCGACTTGTGCGTCCTCTATTGCTACCATCCCACGTTTGAAAACAAGAAGAGCCCTTCCATCGCCGCGTACCTGTGCTCGCAACCGTGAGAGTCCGTGCGCCGACTCGATCAGACTCATCGTCCGGTTGATGCGATGCTTATCTACTCGGGGGTTCTGCGGCCTGAACCTCGAAATGGTCTTTCTCTTCCCATTGCGGTGTTGATCCCTCGGGATTGGCGACGCGTATCATGGTGGCGGTGAGCTTGTTTCCCTCGAAAACGAACTTCAGGTAGTGATAATTCGGGAACTCGTTGTTCTGGTAGAGATCGGCCGGCGTGCGCACGATGGGACGTGGCTTGGCGCCTCCGCCGCCCGACACGAGATAGAGAATCCCGTCCTGGTAGAAGCGCTCGTAATTGTGGATGTGCCCCGCCGCCACCACAAAGCGCGCTCGGGATTTCTCATGGGCCTGCGCCAGGAATATCGCCAAGGCGTGTTCGTTGGGGCGCCCGTTGTGGCTGCGGTCGCCATTAGCCTGCACGTCTACCACGGGCGGGTGGTGCAGGTCGAACAGGACAAACCGAACGCTGGAAGGCAGATGCGCAAGCTGGCTTCCGATCCAGACGATTTGCTGGCTATCCGGCATGAAGGAGGAGTTACTGTCCAAGCTAAGGACGTAAACCGAATCGCTCAGCTGTACCGAATACCACCGGAGGCCGTGCAGTTCCGGAAAAACTCTCCACCAATTCTCGAGACATTCGTGCTCGAACCCAATGAATTCGTGATTACCCAGCGCCGGGTAGACTAACAAGTGAGCATCGCGCCAGATCTTTGTTTCCGCAAGATACACCTCATAATCGCCCGCCAAGCCTCCCCGCCAGGGCAAATCCCCACTCACCAGCACAGCGTCCGGCCTCTCTTCGGCGATCTTATCCACCAGCCAACGACGCACTTTCGGATTAGTCTCCGAAATCTCCTTCGGGTTAGTAAAACGCGTGTCTCCGTAAACGATGACGCACAGCGGGCGAGAACGATCAACGGCAGGCCGGGCGAAATCGGGACCGTCCGCTCGTGCTCCCTGCGCGTTGGCAGGATTGGCCCACAAGCGGCCCAGCAACACCACACCGATAACGCTCACACACCAAAGCAACAGACATCGAGAACGCATATTGGTTAAATCGAACCCTGAGACAGCGCGGGCCATCCACCACCGAAGGCCCGCTGCCGGTTGAACTGCCAGCTCCAGCCTGAGGATAAAGTCACGGGTGATGAAACACCCGGCCCGCTGCTCAAACCTTTAGTACCGCCAGAATTTCCTGGATGTGGCCGTCCACTTTCACTTTCGGGAAAACGTGCGTTACTTTGCCATTACCGTCGATGATATAAGTAGTTCGTGCAATACCCATCGACTTCTTACCATAGAGATTCTTCTCCTGCCATACCCCGTAAGCCTCGAGCGTGTGGTGCTCAGTGTCGCCGGCCAGCGGAAAATTCAGCTTGTACTTGATTTTGAATTTCTCGAGCGCCTCGACGCTGTCCCCGCTCATTCCGAGCACCTTCGCGCCCAGCTTTTCCAGTTCTTTTTTGGCGTCACGGAACTGGTTTGCCTCGCTGGTTCAACCGGGCGTATCAGCTTTGGGAAAGAAATAGAGAATCAGGGTGTGCCCTTTGAAATCCTTCAGGCTCACATTTGCACCTGAATCGGAGGGCAATGAAAAATCCGGCGCCTTGTCACCAACATTCAGCATAGCTCACTCCTCTCCTCACAGAAATGCTTGGAATGGAACAACAAAACAACCGCTTGATGGCGCGACCATCATGCTGACCCTTTGAACCGCAGTATGCATCACTCCCTTTCGAAAAGACAAGGACCTATCATTCTACTGTCATTCCGAGCGACGCGAGGAATCTCGCTCTGCGGCGCGCTTATCGCGAAAGAAAGATCAGTGCGAGATTCCTCGCTCCGCTCGGAATGACAGTGCTGGGGAAGACGGCCTGGTGTCAACTCAACTCCTTCTTCAGAACCTCCTGCACAAGTTGCGGGTTTGCCTGACCGCGCGTAGCTTTCATCACCTGGCCCACAAACCAACCCATCGTCGCCGTCTTGCCCTTGCGATATTGTTCCGCCTGCTTGGGGTTGGCGGCGATGATCTCGCGGGCCACAGCCGCGATCATATCGGTGTCCTGAATCTGTTCCAGGCCCTGCTCGGCGATGATCTGGCGCGCGGTTTTGCCGGTGGCGAACATCTCCACGAGAATTTCCTTGCCCATCTTGCCGCTGATGGTCCCTTTGGCGATGGCCGCCAGGAGTTCCGCCAGAGCCTGGGCCGAGATGGGCGACTCGGTGATTTCCTTGTTGGCTTCTTTCAACAAATAAAGAAGCTCGCTCAGCACCCAATTGGCAGCCAGCTTGGGCTCTCCGCATGCCTTGGCAACCTGCTCGAAGTAAGCCGCCAACGCCCTCGAGGAAGTAAGCTGCGCGGCATCGTAATCCGTCAAACTGTATTCCCGCAGAAAACGCTGGCGGCGCGGCTCCGGCAGTTCCGGCAACGACCGTCTCACCTCTTCTTTCCACTCTTCGGTGATCACTACGGGCAGCAGGTCGGGCTCCGGGAAATAGCGGTAGTCGTGGGCAAATTCCTTGGAGCGCATTCCGTAAGTGCGCTGCTCGCGGCTGTCCCACAAACGCGTTTCCTGATGAATGGTTCCTCCATCCTCCACAATTTCAATCTGCCGCTCGATCTCGTATTCGAGCGCCTTCTGAAGGAATCGGAAAGAATTCAAATTCTTCACTTCGGTCTTAGTTCCGAAAGCGGAGGCCCCGACCTGCCGCACGCTGACGTTTGCGTCGCAACGCAGGCTGCCTTCTTCCATGTTGCAGTTCGATACCTCGAGATAGAGCAGCAGACTTTTCAGTCGCGTCAGATAATCGTAAGCCTCCTCAGGCGTGCGCAGGTCAGGCTCGCTGACGATTTCGACCAGAGGAACGCCCGAACGATTCAGGTCGATGTAGGAATTGCGCTCCGAATCGGGAAACCCTTCGTGCAGCGACTTCCCAGCGTCCTCTTCGAGGTGCACGCGCGTAATCCCGATGCGTTTTCGCGACCCGCTCACCTCGATCTCGATCCAACCATCCTCCGACAGAGGCTCGTCATACTGCGAGATTTGATAGCCCTTGGGCAAGTCGGGATAGAAATAGTTCTTGCGGGCGAAGCGCGAGCGCGGGTTGATGGCACAATTGAGCGCCATGGCGGCTTTCATAGCCATGGTCAACACTTCGCGATTCAGCACCGGCAGCGCGCCCGGCAAACCAAGACACACGGGACACACGTTGCTGTTGGGCGGATCGCCGAAGCGCGTCGAGCACGAACAGAAAATCTTCGACCTGGTCAAGAGCTGGACGTGCACTTCCAGGCCGATTACGGCTTCATATTTGGTGCGAACCTCGGTAGCAGCAGGCATTGTCCCTCTCAAAATGCGGAATTACCCTGACCGGCCATTATACAGGTGTCAGGTTTCAGGTGTCAGGTGCCGGGTCTCGGATTGAATTCGCAGCGCCGAGTTTACTCCCGACGCAGCGGCGTAAAGCCGCCGCCACTTCATGTAGCCCCTTTTGTGCCTGTCCAAATCCGCCGCTTGCGACTGGCGATCTTTGCTTCGTTTTGCGCAAAATGCGCGATTTTCGCTCATTTTAGCGTCCGATTTGTGCTAATTTGTGCGCAAAACGCGCGCGATTTGCAGCATAATAAAAGGTGACTTCCTTTGTTTTCAACAACTTCTTAGCTTCGTTCCCACTATTTTCCATTTTTTGCAGTTTCCCGGCTCCCCGACGGTAACAGGAAGCTTCCACGAGCCTGGCCCCTGGCAAACTGCGCAAATCGCTTACGACGATTTGTCCGGTCGCTGACCATGATAATAGGCTATCATTGCTCGCGTGTTTTGTCAAGTGGAAAGTTCAGGAGACCTAACGGCCGCGCGCAATCATGGGGTCATGGGTGGCGCCGACGTGCCGTCCTTTGGCATGTCGGCGCCTCGTGGTCCGAGAGACCACGTCCGTCAGGCGCCTACATCGCGACAGACAGCGTCGCGACTTGGGCGCCACCCGCGGACTCCCCCAAGGGGGAGAGGACTTCGGTTCCAAGTCCCCGTGGACGCATGGGCGCGGTTGACGGAGCATGCTGCAGGTGTTACAAAGGAGGAGGGCCATGAGGTGATCAGGCACTTCTGGGTTCAGATATTAGCAATGGAGGTATGCGATGGACAGGCGAGGTTTTCTGATGACGGGAACGACGGCCGCCGCGGGTCTTGCGGCCTCGAGCGAGATTTTTGCGCCAATCGCCAAGGCGGAGGAGGCCGTTCAAAAGACGATTCCAAGGCGGAAGCTAGGAAAGACCGGCGAAGAGCTTTCCATCGTAGGGTTCGCCGGGATCGTGGTGATGAACAACAGCCAGTCGTTTGCCAACAATATTGTCGCGGAGGCCGTGGACCGGGGCATCAATTACTTCGACGTGGCTCCGAGTTACGGCGACGCGCAGGCGCGTCTGGGACCGGCGCTCGAACCTTTCCGTAAGAAGGTCTTCTTGGCGTGCAAGGAGGGATCCGGGGGAGAAGAAGGAGATTTCACCAAGGACAGCGCGGCGAAGACGCTCGACGAATCGCTGCGGCAACTGCGCACGGACCATGTGGACCTTTACCAATTTCATGCCTTGTCGAAGATGTCGCAACTCGAGCAAATCTTCGGCCCCAACGGCGCCATGGAAGCGTTCCAGGCGGCGCGAACAGCGGGCAAACTGCGTTTCATCGGCTTCTCGGCGCATTCGGTGGAGGTAGCAATCACGGCCATGGATCGCTACAACTTCGACACAATCCTGTTCCCGATTAATTTTGTGCTCACTTCTCAGGCTAACTTCGGGCCCCAGGTGATCGCGCACGCAAAGAAGAAGGACATGGGAATCATGGCCATTAAGGGTATGGCCAAGACGATCTGGCCGGAGTCACTGAGGAGAGAGCACCCTCACGAGAAGTGCTGGTACGAGCCCGCTGATTTCCCCCACGAGGCCGCGCTCGGCTATCGCTGGACGCTTTCGCAGCCCATCACGGCCGCAATGCCTCCCGGGGATGAGAGATACTTCCGGCTGGGGATGGACATCGGCCAGAATTTTGTTCCCGTCACGAATCAAGAGGAACAGAAGTTGATGGCCAGCGCAGCGGGCGTCAGCCCGATTTTCCGCCTGGGTAACGCGTAGATTGCGAGTCACCCCACGCTTGTCATTGCCGCGAAAGCGGGAATCCACCCGCGAAAGTAGAGGCGGTTCGCGAACCGCCCCTACCAGTTGGGACTCGCGGCTGGCGTAGCAGAGCCCACGTCCGAAAGGCGCCTACATCGCGATGGAAAGCGTCGCGACGTAGGCGCCACCCGCGACTCTGGACATTCGACTCTCGACTCCCTGCCATCAGATCTGCGAATACGCAGCCGGTGTCAAAATCGTATTGGTAATGTTGGAGACGATCTCCTCGAAGGCGTACCTCGGCGACGTGGAGAGTTTCTTCCATTCCGGCGCGGTCCGGAAAGCGTCCCATTTCTTAGTCCGATCAGCCATGTCATCAAACGAGAGCATGTAAGTCAGGTTGGGCAGTCGCGACCCGACGAGCGTGTCACCGTAGAAGACCTGCCAGAATCCCGCCTTCTCAAATACGTCGAACTCACCGCTGTTGAACATTTCGACCTTGCGGACGTGGTCTTGAATGGTCGGGCTTTCGTAAGTTCGAAGCTCAAACATGCGCGGCTTGTGTTCGGCGGCCGCCGGCGGGGCCTTTAGCCGCGGCTTTCCCTCGAAGGCCACCAGCAACGAGCTTTCGATGCGCACAAAAGGCGGCTGTGCAGCGGGCGCATCCAAGAAACCCTTACCTGCTGCAACGTAGTCGGCGTCGTTATTAAGGCGGAACTCAGCGGTGACAAGGGTCTCGAGCGAAGTACTGGGCATCAGCACGTAGACCGCAGGACTGCCCGGCCCGATCTCGATGTTGAACACCCCGACTGGATTGATTCCCAAACGGTTCAGCCCCGGCACCAGGGCCTGGCGAAAGAAGTCGTCAGCAAGCTTGACTTGCGTTCCCCGGAAAAGCTGGTAACGGCGCAGTTCGTAGTAGTCACGGCCCTCTCCCGCCGCGGAGCCCTGACTGGCGCGAAGTCCCGAGGTTGATGCGTTGACGGCGAGGGTCGAGGCCGCAAGCGATGAAGCTAAGAAACTTCGTCTATGCACGATGGTTCCTCCCCAGTAGTAGTAGGACAGCCACTCCTGGCCGTCCGAGCAAGCTCACAGGCGCTTTTGCGCGTGCTCGTGGCACAATGCGCTCGCCACGGACGCAGGCAGGAGTGCCTGTGCTACCTGTGTAGGCGGCAACGAAAAATAATCCGCAGTGGGATTATTCCATACTTTCACTTTTACTTGAACCTGAAAACAATCCCTGCGCTGGGAACGAGGTTGTGACTGGTCCCGGTGAGCGGGATGGGCTGGTCGCTTACATAATTCCGGAGTTCAACGCGCAGGGCAAAGTGCCAGGGAAGTATGAAGTCCGCTCCGCCGCCGTAATTCCAAGCGAACTGCCAACCGTTGTCGCCGGGGTTTGCGAAATTAACCGTGTACCCCTCCGGGACCCCAATCACGCCGACAGGGTAAACCCAGTAACGCGGCCCGCCTCTAAAACGGTTCGTCCCGATGCCGGCGGTGGCGAACGGCTGGAAGCGCGATCTGACCCACAGGTAACGCACATAGTTGAACGAGACAACATCAAGCCGCGTGTACCCTATTGCTGTGGCATACGTGTTTCCCGCCCGATAGTCGAAATGGTTGGTGCTGAAGGAATAGCTTGCCTCGATGGCGTCGTGCCGCGTGAATCGGAAGCGCGCTCCGGTAAAAAGACGCCCCGCCGCCGAGTCGGAACCCGAGATGGGGACGACCTGGGATAAAGCGCAGTTGGGACAGGTGAAAATGACGTTTCCCTGCGCGGGGCCGGCATTCAGGAGGGAGCCGCCTCCTTCCACGAATAGCTCAAATCGCGGAGCATTCTGCGCGATGCCCGCGCCAGCGAAGCAAAAGGGGAGTAGCACCAGCAGAGCAATTTGCTGAATTCGCATGCTGAATCACCTCATCTGAATTTGAAGACGACCCCTGCGCTGGGGACAATATTGTGGCTGGTCCCCGTCGCGAAGCTGGGCTGTCCGCCTACGTAATCCCGAAGCTCGAGCCGCAAGGCAACATGCCGCGTCAGGATGATATCCGCCCCGGCGCCATAATTCCCGGCGAAGCGAAAGCCTTTGTAAGAAGACAGGCCCGAGGCCGCAGAGCCGCCGAAACGATCAGCCCCCACGCCGGCCGTGGCGAATGGCTGGAAAGGCGCGCTGATGTCGAGATAGCGGACGTAGTTAAAGGAAACGAGATCGGAGCGATTGGGCTGAAAATTCGAAAATGAGTTGGGGCTGTAAGAGTAGCTTGCTTCGATAGCGTCATGCGACGTGAAGCGGAATCGCGCGCCGGCAAAGAGACGTGCCCCATACGAAAATCCGCGGGAGTAGTATGAGCAGCCGAACGAACAGACAGCGCCAAGTGCGCCGTTACTCAGCAAGGAGCCGCCGCCTTCGGCGAAAACCTCCACGCTCGGCGGCGCGCCTTGTCCGGCGGCCATCGAGCATGTGAATGGCAGGAGTAAAACGCACCTCAAAGTAATGCGTTTAATTCGCATGTGACCCTCTCAAACCATGTCCGTGACCGCGAGAGTTAGTGCTTAGCTGAATTAGAAAGCGAGCTTATTCGTCGGAACCGGAAGGGCGGGGCTTTAGCCCCTGAAGCAGTTCGGCTTCAGGGCCTAAAGGCCCAACTCGTCGGGCTACCGGAGGCGGCGGGGCTGAAGCCCCGCCCTTCCGAGGACGACTTGAAATCACGCTCATTAAACCAACCAAGCACCAGGTGACATGGCGGCATACGAACCCCACCCCTGCCTCTCCCCAGTAAGGGAGGAAAACAAGGTGTATGAGTGGCAGGAGTGTTTGCAGAACGCGACCGCTACTGTGATGCCGCAACGCTCCGGGGAGTTATCCAGATTTGAAACATCGGTCGTGCAGGGCTTCAATATCTGTTATTACCGGCTCGGGGTTGATTTGACGACCCTCTCCCTTGGGGCATAGGCGCTAGAATAGGCTCGATCGGGTTCCGGAGCCCGTCAGCCGACGGGCGCAAGAATGTGGCCCACGGCGACAGCCGTGGGGAGAAAGCAGGGCCGACGCGCTGAAAAGCCCCGGGAGGGGCGACAGAGCTGTCTTGATAATCGCAGATCTTCTGTCGCCACTACGTGGCTCAGCGTGCCTCTGTCTGCCTTGATCCCACGGCTGGCGCCGTGGGCCACATCCTCGCGCCGCCGGTGCGGCTTGGTGTGGGGCGACGGGCTCATTCTGGCGGCGATGCTCCCTTAGGGAGAGGACCGCTGGTTTACTTCCGCGAGAGGGCGGCTGGCTTACCTTTGAGGAGAGGTCTGTTTGTTTCAGTTGGGGCTCGTTTGTCAGCGAGAAGCCGGGTCATCGAGCCAAAAGGCCATTTCTCGATAAGTGCTTTTGTTCCTATGATCCCAAGGGCAAAGCAGTACCTGTTGGCGCCCCGGGAACACAAAATATTTTCGCCGTGCAACTTTTCCGGTCTATTAGACGTCTATATAAGTAACTCAACTCTAATGACTACCTGGGGAAGCAGGTAGCTCAAGGGAACTTGGGATACTTGCTTCCTCCTTCCTCTGTGCTAACCGTATTTTCTCTTGCCCCTCCTTGGCCTTAGGCATATGCTGTCAGCCGCTATGGAGTGTTGGAGCCGACGCCCTTGTGGTCGGATGTCGCTTCATTTAGTACTCACGCACGCGCTGCCGGCCCGTCTGCAATCAGGATCCCGCCCGCATTACATCACAAACATCCAAGGTTAAAATATGAGCCGACTTCCCGCGATCTTCCGCTGTATAAAGATATTACGTTCCCCGAGTAAGGAAGGACGAATCTCCCTTCGCGGTCCAAGGCCCCAACCGCTATTGCCGCTCAAGCGGGCCGCAGGAGTCACCTTTGCGTCGCGCGATCTGTCAGGAGGCCCTATGCGGGGAAAGAAGGCTGCCGCAACCATTCTTTGCCTGACAGCCCTGGCGGGGTTTTTCGTGCCAGCGGCTCGATCCCAGCGAATGTCCAAAGATGATCGCGCTTCTGTGCTGGTGATGCTGGAGAATGTCAGCAAGGACATTCGAAAGTACTACTACGACCCGCAGTTACATGGTGTGGATTGGGAGGCAGAAGTCGCAGCGGCGAAGAGTAAGATCAAGAATGCGACTTCTTCCAGCGTCGCGCTGACCCAGATCGCCGCAGTTCTCAATACGCTCAACGACTCGCACACCTTTTTCATTCCGCCCCAAAGGACTACCCGGCACGATTACGGCTTTCGGATGGCCATGATTGGCGACCGGTGTTACGTCGCGCAAGTTCGACCCGGCAGCGACGCCGAGGCGAAAGGCGTGAAGCCTGGTGACGAGATAGTGGTCATCGAGCGCCTCCTTCCCAGCCGGGAACTGTTACCGAAATTGGACTACCAGTTGAACGCACTTAGTCCGCAGTCTGCAGTGCGGTTTGGCCTTCGCGACCCCAACGGCCGGGGGCGCGTTATCATCGTCGCGGCTAAGATCGTCGAACTCGACCAAGTCCGTAATTTGGCGACCCAAAGCGGGGGCGTGGACCACCAGAACATGATTCGAGATTTGGAGTACAAAAGGTATCTCGCGCGCATACGCACTGCCTCGTTAGGTGACGAGTTGTTGTGCGCCAAAATCCCGAGCCTTTCCTATCTTGAGCAAGAGGTCAATGGTCTGGTCGATAGGGCTCGCAAGCATCAAGCCCTTATCATAGACTTGCGCGGGAACCCGGGCGGTGCCATTGAAACGCTCAGATACCTGCTCGGGGGGATCTTCGAGAAAGACGTCAAGATCGGCGACCGTAAAGGGCGCAAGGAGCTCAAGCCGGAGATCGCCAAGTCGAGGGGTGGTAAGAGCTTCGGCGGTAAACTGGTCGTACTCGTGGATTCTCAGTCGAGTTCCGCAGCCGAGGTATTCGCGCGCGTCGTCCAACTCGAGAAGCGTGGCGTGGTGATCGGCGACCGTTCGGCGGGCAGCGTCATGGAAGCGAAATTCTTCACCTATAAAATGGGCGCCCAAATCGTGGTGTTCTACGGCGCTTCGATCACCCAATCCGACATCATCATGGCCGACGGCAAAAGCCTCGAGCACAACGGCGTAACGCCGGATGAGCTGAATCTACCCACTGCCGCGGACCTTGCCGCCGGCCGCGATCCCGTACTGGCCGACGCCGCCGCCCGCCTCGGCGCCAAACTTACCCCCGAGGATGCCGGAAAAATGTTTCCCTTCGAGTGGCCCAAAGAGTAGCCGGCGATGGTACAGCTTGATGAGGTAGCGGCGAGTTTAACTCGCCCAATGGCGGCGTAAAGCCGCCTCTACTGTACCACTACCGATTAGCCAACTAAGTCACAGTGTGATATAATTTCCCGTTATGAAGTCAAATAACCGCTCCCTGGGGCATGCGCCAACGGATTCCCTTTTGATTCGGCGCCTTGCCTGGTTCCGATACGACCTTCGCCGCTTCCTGCGGTTCAGCGAAAAGGCCACGCGCGAACATGGCCTGACGCCCCAGCAGTACGTCTTGCTCCTGGGCGTCGCGGGATACACCGGACGCGGCTGGGCGACCATCAGCGAATTGGCGGAGTTCCTGCAGGAGCGTCACAACGCGGTAGTGGGGCTTGTGCAGAGAGCATGCAGCAAAGGCCTGGTCCACAAGGACCAGGGCGGGCGCGACCGCCGCTTTGTGCGCGTCCGCCTGACCCGGCGCGGCAATACGGCTCTGAACAGCCTCGCCACCCTCCACCTTCATGAGCTCGAGCGAATTCAACTCGACCTGGGCAAGGCTCTTAAGGCCAAGCCGAAGTTCCTCGAAGCGGAAAAAGGAGCCTGAGTAAAACGCATGGCGGAAACAAATCCCCAGGCCGGCGCTCGAACTGTTTGGTTCAAGGAATTCGGCAAAGCCCTCGAACCGACCGTAGCCATTACATCCGCATTTGCGGTCATCGTGGGATTCATCGCAGGCTTGGTGGCGCAAGGTTTGCTTGAACTCATATATCTTTTTACCAATGTGTTTTTCTACGGTAAGTGGTCCTTTGCCATTACTTATCCCGTGCACAACCACCTGGGAGCGTGGGTGATTCTCATCCCGCCCATCGGCGGCCTTCTGGTGGGCATCATGGTCCATTTCTGGGAGCCGACCCTGAAGGGCCATGGAATCCCCGAAGCCATGGAGGCGGTGCTGATTGGGAAAAGCCTGGTCCGGATGCGCGTTGGTATACTAAAGCCGCTCGCCACGGCCTTTGCCATCGGAACGGGCGGACCGTTCGGAGCGGAAGGCCCCATCATACAAACCGGAGCGGCGTTCGGTTCTATCTTCGCCCAAGTGGTGAAGTTGACTCCTTACCAGCGCCGGGTCCTGCTGGCTTCGGGTGCAGCCGCCGGGATGGCGGCGACCTTCGTGGCGCCCTTCGCGGGAATCTTGGTGGCCATTGAGCTACTCCTCTTCGAGTTTCGGGCCCGCTCCTTCATCCCCGTCGCCATCTCTTCCAGTGTGGCCACAGCCGTCGCAGTCCATTTCAGGGGTTGGGCTCCACTGTTTCCCACGCCCGCCTTTTCCTTGAAAAGCATGCAGGAACTGTGGCTTTTCGCTCTGATGGGCTTAATCATGGGCCTGATCGCCATTGCCATGATCCGGGTGCTTTTCTGGCTGGAAGATCTGTTCGACAACCACTTCCCCATCAGGCCGCGCCTCGTCTGGGCGCCGGTTTGCGGGGCTCTGCTGCTTGGAATCATCGGCTATTTCTATCCCCAGGTCTTCGGCACAGGTTACGACACGATCCGTGACATGCTGAACGACCGCTTATCTACCGGGACGCTGCTGAGTGTTTCATTGGCGAAATTCTGGGCCCTGGTTATCTCTCTTGGATCGGGAACCACGGGAGGAGTTTTCGCTCCTTCCCTGATCGTTGGCGGCGGCGTCGGCGCGGTCTACGCGCAGGTGTGGCATCACTTCTTTCCCGGTTTCGTAAGCGATCCCGCTCTTTACGCGTTAGTCGCCATGGGTGCGGTTTTTGGGGGAATCGCCCGCGCACCGTTTACTTCCATCGTATTCCTCTTCGAACTAAGCCGGAATCCCAACGCGATACTTCCCCTGGTGGTTTGCTGCGTCATTTCCGACGGATTCGTCAGGCTCTTCAGCGCCGAATCCATCATGACCGGCAAGCTCGTCAAACGAGGCTTGATTGTTCTTCAGGATTATTCCGTCCCGGTTTTGATGCGCGCCCGGATCGAGCAGGTGATGAGGAAGGAATTCACGACTCTCAAACCCGAAGACGACGTCAAAATCGTGGTCCGTGACGTCACCCCCGAAACAACCGGCGTAATTCCGGTTATTGAATCGGATGGCCGGCTCGCGGGAATCGTGGAGGCAAGAGATTTACTGAAAGGTGTCGACTCCGATTTGAAAGTTCGGGATGTCGCTCGTCAAGACTACGTTGTGGCCCGGCGCGGTGAGAGCGTCCGACAAGTGATCGCGGAAATGGAGGCTCACAACACTGAAAACGTGGTGGTCGTGGATCGGGATGGAAACACCACGCCGATCGGCGTGGCGCGCGCGGCGGATATTCTCAGGCTTAGCCGCTGGACTGCTGAGGAAGATAGTTAGTGCCCGGTTGTGTTAATAAGCGCAATTCTTCTGAGTCATGGTAGGGCGGGGCTTAAGCCCCGCCGGTACGCAGAGCACGGTTGAAGGTGCCTTTAGGCCCTGAAGCAAGGCTGCTTCAGGGGCTAAAGCCCCGAGGGGTTGCCCCGTTCTCTGCGGCGGGGCTGAAGCCCCGCCCTTCCGACGCCAAACGAATAAGAACGCTTACTTCTGCAAGTAAGCACTAGCCTCCCTGGAAATGGCTGCCCCTCTTCATTAAAGCATCGATTCCCCTTTTTGCTGCCTGCGGCGTAGCCGTTACTGCTAAAATGGCGTTGCAAGGTGCAAGTAGTACAGGCACTCCTGCCTGTACCCTGGCCGATACCTCTTACAAATCCGCCACAGGCGCGAATGCCGATGCTACTTGCGAAAGCCTTGCGAACTTTGTGGAAGGAGCGGCATGCGGAAGAGCGAGTGGAAAGTTGATGTGCTGTTGCCGGGAAGTTGGCATGGTGCGACCTCGGTGCTCCTCTCCAATGAGCATCATCACATCATCGTGGACACGGGAATGCCCCACGAGGCGCACTCGATTGCGAAGGCCCTGGAACTCCGTGGCTTGAAGCCCACCGATATCAAGACGGTCATCAACTCTCACTTCCATATCGACCATGTTTCGAACAATACGCTTTTCCCAGCCAGCGAAATCTTTGGCTCGCAGGAGTCCTATGACTGGTGCCGAGCCGCCTACTCCGATCTTCTGGACCAACAGAATTGGGAGACCCTCATCTTGAAATACTATCCTGAGACATTCGACTACGAGCAGGCAGAGGAGATGATGGGTAAACTCCGGAAATTCGCACTGCGCTGGTGGGACCCTAAGCGACTGGGAGACCCCTCACAGTTCCGGTGGATCGAGCAACACCCCCTGCCGCATGACCTTGAGGGCCTGATCACTTCCGGACACGTTCCTGGCCACGCTTCGATCATTGTTCACGCGGAGGACCGTCCCTCGGTGATCGCGGGAGATGCTCTTCTGAGCCGCACGCACGATGAACAGGTTTTGACCATGATTCCCCACCATCGGAAACAGTACCAAGAAGATCGGGAGCGCATTCTCGCCATGCAGGCCCGAATCCTGCCGGGGCACGATTTGGAGTTTTCGACAGCGTCCTCAGAAGAATAGCGTGCGACCAGTCGCGCACGCCCGTCGTCTGACGGGAGCCAGCAACCATGAAAAATGGTTCCCGCCATTCACGTGCTTGTAGGGGGACGGCTTGCCGTCCCCTCGCGTTTACGCCACTTACTAACCGAGGGCAGGGCAAGCCCTACCCCTAGACCGTTTCAGAAAAACGAAGAATCTCCGCAGCTAAGTCGGTAACTGCCGAGATTCTTCGCTTCGCTCTCTCGAAAATCATCTCTGGCTGACTCATGCTGCTGCCGCTTCAGGGGTGATGAGCCTGATATCGACTTGGTACCCCAGACTACGGAGTTTTCGCAGGAGTGCCTGAGCACGGCGGCGTTTGG
>Ga0209517_10001166_pt1 | contig 41099 bp, 29 predicted proteins | sample PeaSoiMetSII2010_FD_187695 | JGI IMG/M metagenome (GOLD analysis project Ga0209517, IMG submission 187695) | Peat soil microbial communities from Weissenstadt, Germany - SII-2010 (SPAdes) (version 2) | ecosystem: Environmental > Terrestrial > Soil > Wetlands > Peat | place: Germany...
ACCGCCTCGTGCAGCAGGCGGTTGTCGTCGATCCAGTGCCATACAAATCTCTGGTCAGGTGTGCCGCCGTCGGCTCAGACGCCGACCACAACCGGTAGGGGTCACCTGAGTGAAGTAAATACCCCACTTCCGGTTAATTCCAATAACCTGTATGTTCCCGCAGATACTCGTTGGCCCTATACCCAATCCTGGGTATTTTCGATTCAGCGCGAGATCAACCGGAATACGCTGCTTGAGCTGGCTTATAACGGCAATCACAGCCTGCGGCTGCCGATTATCGCCGATTGGAACCAAGCCGCGCCGAACCTTCCAGGGCAATCGCTGAGCGTTCAAGCGCGAGTACCCGATCCGAGCTTCGGTCCGATTACCTGGGTGGATCCCGCAGGCAACAACAACTACAACGGTCTGTCGGCCCGCTTTGAGCATCGCTTCAGCCATGGCCTGTATTTCCTAAACTCCTTCACCTGGGGCCACGCGATGGGCGATTCCGAGCAGGTACTGGAAGCCTTAAACACCTACCAAGCTGCCAATCCGCAAAATATTCACAATCTCCATTCGGAATTCGGACCGTCCATGTTCGATGTCAAGCTCCTCAACGTGAGCAGTGTGGTTTACTACCTTCCCTTCGGAAAGGGCCAGCAGTTTGCATCCCGCTTGAATCCAGTGCTCGACGCGATCGTCGGAGGCTGGGAGCTGAACACGATTAACACGGCCAACACGGGCCTGCCTGTCAGCTTGAACTACGCTCCGTCTGCCGCCAACGATGTCACAGGCATCGCTCAGAACGCGGATTATCGGGGCGTAGCCTTGCTGCGGCCGAACGTCTCCGGCAGCGCTGTCAGCCAGAGCACGGCGCAGAGTCTGCTGACCTATTTCGCCGGCTACACGTTTACTACGCCGCCGGCCAGCGCTCCTTTCGGTAATCTGGGCCGCAACTCCTTCCGGGTGCCGGGACTGGAGCAGTGGGACCTGGGCGTCAACAAGAACTTTCGCATCAGCGAGCGATTCAGGCTCCAGTTCCGGAGTGAGTTTTTCAACGTCTTGAATCACAGCAACTTCGGCAACCCGAACTACACCACCACCAGCGCCGCATTCGGAACCATTACCACGACGTATCCGCCCCGGCAGATCCAGTTCGGATTAAAACTGTTGTTCTAACCCCTGATGCTTTAACCAAATGAAGGCTATTTTTTCACTCTGGGCCGCCGCGTTGCTCGCGGGCTCCACGATATGGGGCGCGCCGGTCTTGATGATTTCCATCGACGGGATGCGTCCCGACGCGGTCACCCATGCTGCCGAGCACGGCCTGAAGGTGCCCAACCTCCAGCGCTTCATGAAGGAAGGTGTCTACGCCACGGGAGTCACCGGCGTGGTGCCGACCATCACGTTTCCCAGCCACACGACTTTGGTAACCGGGGTGTGGCCGGCGCAACACGGCATCTATTCCAACAACACCTTCGATCCCTTCAGTGAAACACAGCGGTTTTGGTATTGGAGGGATATTCGCGTCCCCACGCTGTGGCAAGCAGCGGACCAGGCCGGCATCGTCACCGCGAGCGTCAACTGGCCCGTGACGGTGGCCGCTAAACCGGTGCGGTACCTGATTCCGGAGTATTGGCGCGCACGCAATCCGGAGGATCGAAAACTTCTGGAAGCGCTGACTCGCCCGGCAGACTTTCTCACCGAACTCGAAGCCAAGCTCGGCGATTACACCAACGGTGACGATACGACGGTCCACGGCGATGAAATCCGCACCAAATTCGCGATCGAAATTCTGAGCCGCGTCAAGCCGGGTTTCATGACGCTGCATCTGACGGCGCTCGATGAAACACAGCATGAAAGCGCGCCGTTCAGTGCCGAGAGCAACGCCACGCTCGAAGCCTTGGACGGGATGGTTGGTCGCTTGACTGCCGCCGCTCTCGCCAACGATGCCAACGCGGTCGTCGCCGTCGTCTCGGATCATGGGTTTGCGCGGACTGACGTTCGCGTGAATCTGACGCTGCCGTTCATCGAACAGGGATTCATCAAGCCCGGAGCGAATTCCGGTGCCGGGCCCACCTGGGATGCGGCGCCATGGCCGGCGGGTCCGGGCATCGCGGTGATACTGCATCAGCCCGAGGCCTCAGGAACCAAGGCGCGGGTGAAAGCGATGCTGGACAAACTCGCGGCCAATCCGGAGTACGGAATCGCGCGTGTGCTTGACGGCGCTGAGGTCGCACGAATGGGTGGTTTCCCGGACGCGGCGTATTTCGTCGAATTGAAGCTGGGGTACGCGCTCGGTACAGGTGCGTCAGGGCCCGCCTCAGGACCAATGGTCACACCCGTTCCGGGCACTGGCCAACACGGCTACTTGCCGGACCGGCCAGAGATGCGATCGGCGTTCTTTCTCTTGGGACGCGGCCTCGCTACGAGCCAAGATCTGGGGATCATCGATATGCGGCAGGTCGCTCCGACTTTGGCGGCCATTCTGGGAGTGAAACTGCCGTCCGCGGCCATGGGTCCCATTGTGGTTACGCGTCGTTGATCTCCCAGGGCCCACAAGAACGTTTGGTGCTCCTTACGCCGTGTGGCTGCTAGGGCGGCTCACCGTCAGCCCCGTTGCCGGGTCCGGAAAAACTGGCGAGCGTTTTCAGCTATCCCCGTAGACTGGTATCGCTGCTCCGTGAATGACTTTGGCATCGTCGCTGCACAGGAACAGGATGACGCGCGCAATGTCTTCGGGCTTCGGCCACTTCGCAAAGTCCGAACCGGGCATTGCTTTCCGATTTACTTCCGTATCGATAATGCTGGGCAGGATGGAGTTCACGCGCACTCCGCTGCCCTTCAGATCGGCAGCGAGGGAATCCATCATGGCCACCGCCGCAGCCTTCGATGCCGCGTAAGCGGCGACGCCCGCACCGTGATCCAGCGCGGCTTTCGACGCAACATTCACGATGGCGCCTTTCCCCCGTTGGAGCATGGCCTTCGCCGCTTCACGCGACAAGATGAAACCCGAGCGAAGGTTCAGCGCCAGCATCTGGTCAAGAACTCTGGTTTCCAGTTCCCACAACTTCATGCCGCCAACGTAACCACCCACGGTATTGACCAGGACATCGAGGCGCTTATCTTCGGCGCCGATTCCGGCGATGAGCTGTTGCACTGCAGCTTCGTCGGTCACGTCGACGTGGCGCCCGACAAGCCTGGAAGCGTTTGCGCCAGCGACGCTCTTCAAGGCAGCGAACTCCCGATCGTTTCGATAGGTAACGATCAGCTCGGCGCCCTCCATCAGGAAGGCGAGGCTAACGGCGCGCCCTAACCCTCCCGTACCGCCGGCTACCAACGCGACTTTGCCAGTGAATGTCATAGTTTTTCGCTCAAACCGCTGAATTTCGAAACGAAGTTATTCCAACGCTGCCGAAATAGGACGTGAGGCGTCTTTCAGTATTGCGCCAGACACGGATTGTTTGGTCTCAATCCACTTCGGCGCCGCGTCTCGCTCCTCATCAGGGCGATCCATCGTAAAGGCGGCTACAACACGCTTTTGTCGCAGCCACCATACGCTGAAGCTCTTGCCGGAAACATCGCCGCGGTGGACGATGTGGTCCGCATCGGATGAATCGCCCCAATATTCATACGAAAGATCGAAGACGTCCGAAAAGAAATACGGGACGTGCTGGAACGGAGCTCGTTCACCCATCAGAGCCCGCGCGCAGTACTGCCCCTGCGAAACTGCATTGTCCCAGTGTTCGACACGTCGGCGTTTTCCGAAGAGCAAATCCCGGTAGTTTGCAACGTCGCCCGCGGCAAGGATATCGGAATGACTCGTCTCGAGGTATTCATTTACGATCACGCCGTCCGCCACGTCGATCCCGCTGTTGGCGAGCACGTCCGTCACGGGTCGCGCTCCGATGCCTGCAATGACCATCTCACAGGAGATCGCCTCGCCGCCACCAAGCACGACTGCACCGACCACTCCATCGCCGCGCAACTCCGTTACCTTCGCTGCCTTAACGAACCGCACGCCGCGCGCCGCGTAATAAGCCTCAAAAAAACTGGACATCTCCGGGGAGAAGAGTCGCTTCCAGATGCGGTCGTCGCTCAGAACCATGGTGACCTCGACACCCTTCTGCGCAAGTACAGCCGCTACTTCCATTCCAATGAATCCACCGCCGATCACGACTGCACGCCGTACCGTGCTCGCCGAATTTCGAATGGCCTTCGAGTCGTCCAGCGAGCGCAGATAGTGCAGGTTTCGCAGTTTTGCGCCCGGAATGTCCAAGGTTCGCGGGTGGGCGCCCGTCGCCACGATCAGCTTATCGAAGCCGAACTCCCCGCCCGATTTCAGCGTGAGCCGCTTGCGCTTGGGATCCACGCCCGAAACCTCGCAGCCACATCTGACTTCGATCCCGTGCTCGCGGTAGAAATCTTCGTGATTGATCCGGATGGCATCTTCGCTATCTTTGCCGGCGAGAAAGCCTTTCGACAGCGGAGGCCGTTCGTAAGGGAGGGAAGTATCCGCCGACAGGATTGCTAGCTCCCCCGGCTTCACGCCTAGTTCGACAAACTGCTTGGCTGCGTATCCCGCAACCATTCCTCCGCCGAGAATCACGAACCTCGATTCGCCCACGCGGTCCTCCCTGGTAGAGTGCGATGCATCAACAGTTTACAACGCAGGAGTTGCCCGAAGGTCACCCGCCCGCTGGATAGAAGCTTGGCCCCAGGATCGACACGCTCGCGCCATTGTCCGCCCCGGTATCGATGGCTCCCGCGTGAGCGTCATCAGGCCGCCCCACTTGCATCCGTTGGTGGGAACTTGGCTGATCTGCGTATTGTCGAAGGTTGCACCGATATCAAGTTTGCTCCCACCGATTCCAGCGTGCTCATCAGCGAGACCGGTAAAGGCAAGGAACTGCTCGTACGGGCCATTCATAAGCGATCCCACCGATCACAACGCGCTTTCGTCAGCGTAAAACTGCGCGGCCCTGGCGCCATCGCCGATCTTCTCTGAGCTGTTTGGCCACGAACAGGGAAGCTTTCGCTATGCGCCGCGGATGGTGATCTGGGTGTTGCTTTCACCCTCGACCAACGGAAGCAGGCCATTGCGCGCGCAATACTGTGCCGCTCGGGTTGTATTCCGGAACGAGTTCCCTAAGGCAGGCCACGGTTGCGGCGAAATCACGGGATGCCACCTGCCCCCGAAGCGCGTCTAATTTGCGCGACAGGATTTCCGTATCCGCCAGTGATCCGGTAACAGCAGAATCAAAGCTGCGGAAGACGCGAATCTTAGGGTGTGGCGTCAACAGCGTGTGTTCCTCTGCCGTGTGTAACTCCTCGAAGAGCTTTTCACCCGGGCGGACTCCGGAGAATTGAATCTGGATGTCTTCGCCCGGCCGCAGTCCGCTGAGAAGAATCATTTTGTGGGCGAGTTCCAATATCTTTACCGGCTCCCCCATATCGAGGATGAAAATTTCCCCGCCGGAACCCAGGGCGGCCGCCTGTAACACCAATTGCACTGACTCCGGAATGGTCATGAAGTAGCGCCGCATCTCCGGATGCGTCACTGTTAGCGGGCCCCCGGATGCGATCTGGCGCTGAAACAGCGGAATTACGCTGCCGCTGGACCCCATCACGTTGCCAAAGCGGACCGCGAGAAACCGCGATGGATCCCCTTCCGGGAGGGTTGGCCCCGGCTGGGGACTTGCGGGGTCCATCCCCAAACACAGCATTTCCGCCAATCGCTTGGTGACCCCCATCACGTTGGCCGGGCGCACGGCTTTGTCCGAGCTGATCAACACGAAGGTTCTAACACCGCTCGACTGGGCCGCCCGCGCGACGTTACGGGTGCCGAAGACGTTGTTTTCAATGGCCTCAAAGACCTGCTTCTCCATCATCGGGACGTGCTTGTACGCGGCGGCATGATAGACGATAGTGGGCGCGTGCTCAAGGAAGAGTTCGCGCAGCCGGCGCGGATTCTGGATGTTGGCGATTTCAGCGTAAAAGGGAACGCCCGGAAACTGCTCACGGAGTTCAAGGTCGATCTGATACAAAGCGTTTTCCGAGTGATCCAGGCCAATTAACGCCACCGGCTGCGCGCGTGCAATCTGGCGGCACAATTCGCCGCCGATCGAGCCCCCTGCGCCGGTCACGAGTACCACTTGGCCAGCCAGTTGTGCCCGAACGCCTGTGTCTTCCATGTGCACGGGTGGCCGGCCTAACAAATCCTCAATCCGCACGGGGCGCAGTTGATCGACTAAAACTTTGCTCTGAATCAATTCGGTGAGCGGAGGGATGCGCCTGGTGGCCACCCGGGCCGCCTGGCAGGCCTCCAGACTGGCCGCGATCTCCGGCCCGCTAGCGGCCGGCAGCGCCAGCCATACCTGGTCGACCCTGTGGCGCTGAACCATGGCAGGCAGGTCACCGCGGTCTCCCAGCACGCGCAGGCCGGCCAAGTGAAGGTGGCGCTTGTTGGGATCGTCGTCGATGAAACCGACGGCATTGGCGCCTAGCTCTGGATGGGAGCGGACCTCGGCCAGCACGCGCCTTCCCGCTTCGCCCGCGCCGTAAATCAAGATCCGCTGCCGGACGCCCGAGACATTCCCCCGGCCGTCTGCGGCACTAGAGAACCATCGGCCGTCGGAGGACAGCCGGGTTACGGCTCGCGCCAGGGTGAGGAACGCAATGCACAACAGGGGGTCCAAAATGTAGATCGAGCGCGGAAACGCTACGCCCAGTAGCACGCGTAACACCACCGTCACCACGGCCGAAGCGGCTACGTTCGCCGCCACAATCCGGAGCAGGTCTTCAAAGCCCAGATACCGCCATCCGAGATCGCGCAAGGAATAGCCGCGAAACACGCAGAATTTAATCAGCAGGACCCAGGGCAGCGCCCGGCCCAACATGACCAGGTAAAAATGCGAGATCGAGAATTCAAAGCGCAACGCAAACGCGCTGGCCAGCGCCGCCGCCGCCAGTGCCAAATGAACCGCCTCAGCGGTCCACCGTCGCGTGCGCGTGAGGAGGGTAGTCATTCGCTCCCGAGAAGGTTCCTATGGAAGACTCAAAGTTCGGAGGGTCTGAAAGGTGCTGGCAGCGCCGCTGGCATCGACCGCGTAGCCATACGCCGTCTTGGTGCCCGAAAAACTGGTAAACGTGACCTGCAAGGGAAGTGTAAGGTTTGTCCCGCTGCCGGTTGTCGCGCCGGCGTTCGACACCGAGCAGTGAGTGTTTGAAATGGGCGAGCCGGCAACGCCTGGCGTAACGGACCCACTGACGAATCCGGTCGCGGCGTCGTTGAGTAGAAACGCCACATTGTATGCCGGCACGTAAAGAACCTCGCAACCACCGACATCGGTCGATGAAGAATTCACCAAAAAGAAGGTATCTTGCAAGTCCAAATACCCATTGGCATCCGAGTACGTGATCTGGAAGGTAAGCGGGCCGTCGCCAGAACCAGTAGGCGCCGGGGCCGTGATCGTCCCGGGAGCAACGTTGGTTGTGGCTAACCATGAGCCAATACTCACCCAACTGCTGCTGCTACCCCCTGAGCTAACGGCGTAGCCCCAGGCATTCTTCAGGCCGCCGAAGGTGGCTCCGAAGGTAATGTTCACGGGAAAGGTTAAGGTGGCGCCCGCCAGCGAGGCGGTGCCGCCGCTGGCAATGGTGCACTGGCTGTTGGAGGCGGTCCCCGCGCCGCCGGGCGTAATCGACCCCGCCAATCCGGTACCGGCATTATTCAACAAATAGATCGCGTTGGCCTCGGCGGAATACGCGACGACGCAGCCGTTATTCAAGGTCAAGTCTTCGTTAAAGACAACGTAACCTAGAAGGATATTCTCAGCCGAACTCGCATCGTTGAAGGTGAAGCTGAAGGTGTGCGGATTTCCGGGGCCGCCGCTGATCTGACCTGTCGGAATCGTGGGAGCCGTGTCGGTGTTGCCGCCCCAAGTTCCCTGCAGTTGGTAGCCGCTGCCCTGGAATTCCAAACTGACCGCGTTCACATACGCGTTATTGGTTCCCACAAAACCTCCCAAGAACGTGATAGGCACCGTAAATGAGAGATTGTTCCCCGCACCCGTCACGCTTGAACCTGCCGCAGCGATCTGGCAGCGCGTGTTGCTCAGCGTTCCAGTTCCGCCGGGGGTGAGGTTCCCGGGCACCAATGCGGTGCCCGCGTCGTTGAACAGAAGCAACAGATTATCGTAGGCGTCGTAGGCCACCAGACAAGCGTTGGGCAAACTCACACTCTCATTGAACAGAAGATAGACGACGCTCACGTCCGTGTAACCGAGCTGATCGGAAACTGTCGCGGTGAAGGTCGCATTACCGCTTCCGTTCACCGGAGTGAGCGATACCACTGTGGGAGCGGGCGTGGAGGCCGCGCTGATCACGAACAAAGGAGTGGCGGCATAGACCGCGCAAACAAAGGTTCCGGGGGGATAGTTTTGGATGAAGACTTGGACTCCGCCCAAGGTGGCGGTGTCAGATGTCGTCAATTGAATCGTGAGCTCCGTGGAATTGATGACGGTTACGCCATGGAATACGTTGCCAACGAAGGCCGTCGTGTTCACAGGGTCGAACCCGGTTCCACGAACCGTAAGGAGCGGCGCGGAGCCTTGTGTTACGTAGCCCGGGGCCAAGACCGTAACGGTCAACGGCGTGCTGACGGTATTGAAATTCCCCTGGACCAGGGTTTCATCGCTCACGGCTATGGGATTCGAGGTCCCGGTGCCAGTCAGATCGTACTGCCAACCGGTGAATTGCCACCCGGTATTCGGCGTTTCAGAGATGGTTACAGGCGCCCCAGAGGTGTAAAAGCCGGTCGATGACGTAGGCGCGGCGCCGATCGTACCTCCACAGGTGGGATTCGTGATGGTGGTCAGGCGGTAGGAGGGTGTGAAGCTGGCGGTATAGTTGACGCCGGCTGAGGTGCTGACGGCGCGGGTCGCGGATGTATTGCCGTCGTTCCACTGCGTGAAGATATATTCGGTATCGCTGCTATAGGGCAACTGAGGCGTGAACACACTCAACGTGTGCGAACCCATACCGTTCCAGGTAGACGCAACGATAGGGTCCGGTGGATAGTTGAAGGTTCCATCCACGCTGACACCGATGCCCTTGTTGGCGGGGTTCGTGGAAATCACCGTTAACGGCGTGCTGTTGGTGTATTGAACCTGGAAGTCGCCATTCGTAAATCCTTGCGTGGTGACGCCGTTCTCGTAAGGCTCGAAAATGCCGTACCACGAGCCTACCCAATACCAGAATGTGTACGCCGGGTTGCTGGACGCCGATGCCGTAAATGTAGTGGCCTGCCGAGCCGTTAGGTATTGATTTGAGCCAATCGTTTGAGGAGCAGGCGAGGCCACGACTGATCCGAGTCCGGAAGGGAAAGACCCGGAAACGAATTGCATCATCTGAATGAAATTGGCGGTATAAACGGTCGTCGCCGGCGAACTCGTCGGATTCGACGCGGTCCCGATGCCGGCCTGAACCGTGATCGTATGGCTGGGCTGAACCGTACCAGTCCAATTGCTATCGCTCCACCGTGCAAACGCAAAGTTGAGGCCGGCCTGGGTCTGCAGTCCGGCCGCTACGTTGAGCGTGTGTTCGGAGCCGACGGTCCAACTGAAGGTCGCGGGCGTGGTCGTGGGAGTACTGTCAACGATGACCTGCAGACCGGGAGGATTGGACGCAACAGTCACCTGCGTGGGCGCCGTTCCATAGAGGCGCTTGATAGCGTCGATATCGCCGGCCGAGTACGTTCCTACGGCGCTGGATCCATCGGGAAGACCGCGAAACGTGATGCCCGGCGGAATGGATTCAAGTGTGCTGGCGCCAGTCCGTGAGAATCCGAACGCGTGGTAGATCATGACCGAGGCGTAATCGAAGGAGCCCGAGATCTGCGCGTTGTCTTGCCGGATATCAAAGTTGCTCCGCGAGCCTTTGATGACGTTGTTGTAGTTCACGGTTACGTATTGATCCCGGTCGGAACGCGACATTTCATGCCACAGGCCAATGGCGTGTCCCATTTCGTGGAGAACCGTCCCTTCGTCACAGGTAACGGAGCCACCGATCATGTTGGGCGGGCTGAAGGTGTTGATTCCCACGTTGGCTTCACAGGCGCCGCTCATATCGCTCGGGTTGAAGTTGAACTCGACGTAGTCGGTCTCGCTGGCTCGCGGCTGCCACTGTATGACTCCGGAGAAGATCGTGTTGAACGCGGTGATCGCCGCTGCGCGATTGGGATTGTCCGAAACCACTGTGTACGGGACCACGAAGGCGGAACCTGATTTCTCGAAGGTCCATAAGGAACTCGCGTAAGCCACCGTCAGAGACGCGCCTTTCGGACTCGGGGGTGGAGCTTCCAAGTCCGCGGCGGTGCCAAGGATGATATCCCCTTGGTAGATGGCAAGTCCGTTCCGGACTTCATAGGTGACCGGAAGACCCCGGTATATGCCGGTGCGCAGGACAGCAGGGTTCGCACGAGGGGTTACTTGCGGTATGCTCCCGATGACAGCCTGCCCTGAAGCTACCGCAGCGCAACATAGGTATACACCTACGGCAACTAAGACACAACGGCGGGAAACAGTCCGAACACGCATGTCACGCCTCCGACACAGCGAAGCTACTCCACTTGATTCCTAGAAGCATACCCCATTGGGGGGGCACAGCGCCATCCCTGTCGTACTGGTACCGTGGATTCGCAAAGTGGCGCTTCTTGAGGCCGACGCGATGGGGTGCCGAGGGTCGTACGCTTGTCTTACCAATGGCTTACGAGGTTTCGGTGAATTCCTGGATGGCACCAGGCGGAGGGAGTCCGGAGTCTACTGGCCGCCCACCGACGTGGGCACGGAGTTGGGAATGTAAAATGGGGAGCCGCTCCAGCCAGGCTGGGTTAAGAAGATATCGTGAAAGTCGGGGTTGATCACCTGGAGGCTGGCGATACTGGCGCTTCCAGCGTCGATGCCCCAATAGGCCGTTCCCGCCAAGTGCACGTTCCGAACGATCAGCCCGTCGATTCGCGAAGTGGCGTCGGTCTGCAAAAAGATCCCCTCGTCCGCCGGATAACCTGGCGCCGCGGGGCTATGCTCCGCCCCGTTGAAACTGTCGTCGAAACTGCAATTCACGAAGGCGACGTTGTGCAACTGGCTGCCGCCGTCGAGAAACGCCTGGACGCGGAATCCGAACGGCGAAGCCGGCCTGGAACTTGCCACGACGTTCGAGATGCTGATATTCCGGCCCGCGGCGCCACCTCGCGCCTCCAGCAACACGGAAGCTTGGTAGCGCTCCCCGTTCGGGTCGGTGTCGCGGATTCCATCGACGGTCACTCCGTCGACGTAGGAATACTGGGTGTACGGCGCGGGCGGGCGCGACTCCTCTCCTAGCCGGAAAAAGAGACACGCGATGGTGCTCCTGCAAGTGGAATTCGTGATCGACACGTTCGTCACGGGGAAGAAGAGGTTGGACCCCAGTCCAACCAGGTCGGCGGCCTGAATCGCACTCACATTGGAGATGACGACATCGGAAATCGGGCCATAGTACGGACTGATGGCGATCCCATCGTCCACAATCGGCTCCATTCCGCCCTGGATGGTTCCGTTGCTGATGCGGATGTGCTCTCCCCCGTAAATCGATATGGCGGACAGCTCATGATCGATGATGCTGAACTGATCGATGTTCACGTTTGCGACTTGGTCGTAGCCCAATTCGATGCCCGTATAGGCGCGCGTCGTCGCAATGTTCACATTGCGAATGGAGACGCTCGTCAATGGGTAGCCGATGTAACCCGCGGTGATCATCGCACCTGCGGCGGGACACGCGCTGGGGTTGCTTTGATGATGCAGGCAGTCCACCTCGCTGAGCGACAATCCGTCTACGTCGACATCGGCCAGGAAGAACAGACGCAGGTTGACCAGTTCCGCTCCCTCCCCCAGCAGCTTTACGGACTTGTCGATGTACAGGGTCGTACCGGCTGGGGCAACATATTCACCGCTCGGAAAAAACAGCGTTTGGCCGGCTGACGCGCGGGACAGCAGGCTTCTCAGCGCCTCCGTCACATCCGTTTGCCCGTCGCCCACGACTCCCTGCTGGGTGACATCCACAACGGAGTTTCCCGCCTCAGCCAGATACGCGGCACTCGAAAACAACATCGCTCCAAGCATCCAGCGGCGTGAGCACACGGCGATCCCTCCCGGCGGCCAGGCCCGGATTCTAGCAAAGAGGAGTGCGGTAAGGCCAAGCAATGAAGCACCGTTACCGGACCCGAAGGGGGCCGCTTGCTGACCTCATCGGCACCGCCTCTGTTAGCGCGAGGAAAAACAACTTCCGCGTCCGCAACCAGCGGACGTGTGCGCTTGGGACGGTGAGCGGGTGAGAACAGAAACCTTCAGGTGCGGCTGAGCCGCTGGTCGCACTTAGTGGCCGCGTGGTCTGCTGGGGCTTACCGGGGGACAGCCCCGGTCATCCTCGATCGAATCGGCGGCATGAAAATCACGGCCCCCACAGCCTCTGCGCCTGATGTCGGCACTCTGCGGCGCGCTGCTGCTGAATGTGTCACCAGGAAGCAAGCTGGCGACTACGCTGCCGGCGGCGTCTTCGACGCGAAGCACTCCGGCCCGTGCCACTACCTTAATCAGTCCATTGTCGGTTACTTGAACCGTTCCCGAAGCCTTGGACGCCGCGAGGACTTGAAGCGAAAGGGCCTGCACACGGTATCCGGCTGTTGCCGTGAATTGCAGCGCGCCGCGCCGCAAGGTTACATGATCGGCAGACGCTTGACCGCTCGACGCTGGCGCGACCAAAAGCGTTGCGGCGCCGGATTCAAGCTTTTGCCGATTGCCTGTAGTTGTGAAAACGCCCGCTCCGTTGTCGGCTCCCGGAACGTTTGAAACCAACAGCCCAAGCACGCATGCCAAGCCAAGTTTTCGCATCCGAAACTGCCTCCGCATTCTCCTCTACTATACTCCTCCGCCGAACCAGATGCCTCAACGGGTAGTGTAGTCATAGCGTGCTACACTACCCCCTCGCGCCAGGTTGCGGGGCATCTTCCGGCGCGCGACCTTCCGGCATAACGTTCTCCGGTATCGGAACGATCGTGATGCCTTGGCGGCGCAAACCCGCATGAAATTCCTGGCGCACCGCCGCCGACCGCTTTTCCATATGAGCCGCAATCTCCTCCGCCGTGGCGGGACGGTGCGACTTGGCGTAGAGCAGCTTGGCCGCCTCCGCCGCCGGCACCTCCGTCAGCACGCCGCCCGTGAGGCCGCGCCAGGAATCCTCCAGGCTCATCAGCCACACGAAGGGCGGGAGGTTGCGCTCCATCTCGCGCACGTCCTTCCAGTATTTCTTCAGATCCCGCACGGCTTTACTCCTCGCCCCGCAGGACACGGGCGATTTCCTGCCTCACCCGGTCGCGATCGGCCTCCTTCATCCCGGGATGAATGTCCTCCACTTGAATCGAAGTCTTCTGCCGCCGCTGGCCGAGTTCCGCCATCACCGCGTGGCGCAGGCCCGCCAGGCCGTCGTCATCTAGTTCCCGCACCAGCTTGTCGAACGCCGTTTCCATATGTCTCATCCCTCCTGTCGCGCACAACGGACTCACGCCTGTGTGCTCCCTTACCTTTCCTTTCGGTTCTTGTCCATGTACCACTGCTCCAGCCGATCGGCGTTGACCGAGATCTCGATCGCCCGCCGCTTGATCTGGCCCGCGCGTGACAGCACCGCCCCCGCCACGCCCTTGCTCATGTCGACCGGCAGAACCATCTCCTCCGAGACCGCTTCGCGCATGCGGCTCAGGACTTTTTCGGCGCGCTCATGGGCAATGCGCTCGAGCGCGCGTCCCCGAGTAGCCAGAGCGTGCGCCTTGGCCCGCAACTGCCCGATCTGCGCCAGCGGCGTCAGGTGCTCCACCAGCCGCTCCAGCGCGCTGCTCGCCAGCCGGTTTTTCTGCTCCAGGGCCGCAACGTCGCGCGACTTGCCGAAATCCGGCTTGCCTTGCGCCGCCGATTGAATCAGCGCGTCCAGCGCGCCTTCCGTCGCCGCAGCGATCTCCTCGTTCAGCGCTTTCGCGTGCTGGTTTAGCGTGCGTGCCGCCGCGTGCAGTTCCGCCAAGTGAGCCTCGGCTGTTTGGTTCAACCCGGCCGCCTCCACCACCTCGGGCTGGCTGTCGGCCTGTCCAAAAGCTTCCTCGACGCGCTTTTCCAAGTCCTGTATCAGCGCCTGCTCGTCCGCCGTCGCCACGGCCTGCAATGTCGGAGTGTCCACCAGATCGAAGTTCATGCGTGCTCCCCATGCGCATGATACCGGGTCGGGTGTGAGGGTCGACCGCGCCTGCGTAGGCTAGGTGGATGATGCTGGGGAGTTTAGCGATATTTTGCAGGGCGTGACTGGCGAATGAACACTTCAGCGATCAGCGATCAACAACTCCGGACCTGCGCCAGCCGTTACCGCTTTTCGGGGAGGTTGCGAAAGTTGGTACTTTCGGGACGAACGTTGCGGGCTGCTAACCTGAGACCCGCAACAAGTATTACAGACAGCCCGCGCCAAGACTGACCAAATGGACCTTCTTAAGCAAGTCTGAAGTAAGGGGCGGGTTAGCCGGCACCTGTTGCGGTTCTATAGCGGCAAACTCAAACGCTACGTACACTGGCCATCCACTACAGAACCAAGGAGCGTCTTCTTCCCCGACCTTTACCAGACCCGGATACGCACTTCGCTCTTCAAAGCAGCACGTCTGCATGAAGTTGGTGCGTCTCGCCCGAAGGTAGTCTTCAACATCCTTGCCGGTCAACCCGACCCTGAGATCCCGAGAATACGCCAGTAGAGCTGCACCGAGTAGCGGCGGCCCTCCTATCTCGTGCTCTTGCGCTCAGCACATTGCGAACAATTAGCGCTGATGATACTGCGGCAATCACCACGGCCGTCCATAACAGGCGTCGCTTCATCTGCCTAAAACACGATTATAACCGCGTCGCGAAGAGTAACCTTTTGACATGCGGGCCCGAAGTCACAATGAGGGAGTGGGCAGAGCACGTTTTAAAGAAAATAGGTTCTACCGCGCCGAACTCCCCGCTTTCGCCCCGCTACGGTCCACAGAATGGATCTCCTGCAAGCTCCACACACGAATCGGGTCCCGCCGCCGCGACGCGATGGCTTCGATCGACGCCTTGGCCCCGCTCATCGTAGTGATGCACGGCACGCGATACGTCACCGCGCTGCGCCGGATCGCCTTCTCGTCTTCGAACGCGTGGGCGCCGGTCGTTCCGGTGTAAATGATCAGGTCGAGCGAGCCGCCCTTGAGCAAATCCACCGCGTTCGGCCGCCCTTCGTTGACCTTGAACACGGTCTTGCACGCGATCCCCGAGCCTCGGATCGCGTTGGCGGTGCCGCGCGTGGCGGCGATCTCGAAGCCCAGTTCGGTAAACCGTTTGGCTAGCGTGACCGCCGTACTCTTGTCGCGCTCGTTGACGCTGATGAACACCCGGCCTTTGTCCGGCAGCGGCGTGCCCGCGCTCAACTGCGCCTTGGCGAACGCTTCGCCGAAATTCTCGCCCACGCCCATCACTTCGCCCGTCGAGCGCATTTCCGGGCCCAGCGACGGGTCCACGCCCGGGAATTTGTTGAACGGAAACACCGGCGATTTCACGAAAAATTGCGGGACCGTAAGCTCGCCCTTGACATCGGTGAACTCGGAGATGTGCTTGCCCAGCATCAAGCCCACCGCGATCCGGGGCAGCGGCACGCCCGTTGCTTTGCTCACATACGGCGCCGTGCGTGACGCCCGCGGATTCACTTCGAGCACATACACCGTGCCGTCCTTCACCGCGTACTGCACGTTCATCAGGCCGATCACGTTGAGCGCCCGCGCCAGCCGTCCAGTGTAACTCCGGATCACCGCCAGCGTTTCCGGAGCCAAAGAGATCGCCGGCAGCACGCAACTGGAATCACCCGAATGCACGCCCGCCTCTTCAATGTGCTCCATGATGCCGGCGATCAACACTTCGCCATGCATGTCGGCCAGGGCGTCCACGTCTACTTCGGTGGCTTCTTCCAGAAACCGGTCGATCAGCACCGGCCGGTCCTGCGAAAACACCACTGCTTCCTGCATGTACCGCCGCACGGTGTCTTCGTCGTAGGCGATCACCATGGCGCGCCCGCCCAGCACATAGCTGGGCCGCACCAGCACCGGGTACCCGATCGCCCGCGCCACCGCGCAGGCCTCGTCCACATTGGTCGCCGAGCCGTTGGACGGCGAGGGGATCTGCAATTCGTCCAGGAGCTTCCCGAAGCGCTTGCGGTCCTCCGCCAGATCGATGTTCTCGGGATCTGTACCGATGATCGGCACGCCCGCGGCCTTAAGGGGCAGCGCCAAAGTTAGCGGAGTCTGGCCGCCGAACTGCACGATTACGCCGTCCGGCTTTTCGGTGTCGTAAATATTCAGGACTTCTTCGAGCGTGAGCGGCTCGAAGTACAACCGGTCGCTGGTGTCGTAGTCGGTCGACACGGTCTCCGGATTGCAGTTGACCATGATCGATTCGTAGCCAAATTCTTTCAATGCAAACGCTGCATGGCAACAACAGTAGTCAAACTCGATGCCCTGCCCGATCCGGCTGGGCCCGCTGCCCAGAATCATGACCTTCTTGCGATTCGAAGGCGCCGCTTCGCAGTGCGATTCGTAGCTCGAATACAGATAGGGAGTGAAGCTTTCGAATTCGGCCGCGCAGGTGTCGACCCGGTTGAAAACGGCAGTCACGCCGAGCTCCTTGCGCCGCGCGCGAACCGTCACCGGGCTGACGTTCCAGCCTCGCGCGAGACTCGTATCCGACATCCCATCGCGCTTGAATTCGAACATCTCTTCGCGCGTTACGGTTTCCACTCCACAGGCTGAAGCCTGTGCCACCTGGTCGACCATTTCGCGCACCTGCCGCAAGAACCACGGATCGATGGAGGTCAGGCTCTGCACCTGCTCTTCGGTGTAGCCGTGTTCGAAGGCGTAGCGGATGTAACCCAACCGGTCGGGATTGGGCGTGATCAAACGCCGCTCGATCAATTCGTCGGAATAAGTGACGGCACCGTCGCTCTTGCCGGTCTCGAGGCTGCGCATGCCCTTGCCTAGCGCCTGCTTGAACGTGCGTCCGATGGCCATCACTTCGCCGACGCTCTTCATTTGCGTGCCCAACACGGGTTCGGCACCCGGGAATTTTTCGAACTGCCAGCGCGGGATCTTCACCACCACGTAATCGATCGTCGGCTCGAAGCACGCCGGAGTCTTGCGGGTGATGTCGTTCTTGATCTCATCCAGCCGGTAGCCCACGGCGAGCTTCGCGGCAATCTTGGCGATCGGAAAACCGGTGGCCTTCGACGCCAGCGCCGAGCTGCGCGAGACGCGCGGATTCATCTCTACAATCACCATTCGGCCATCCGTGGGATTGATGGCGAACTGCACGTTCGATCCGCCGGTATCGACGCCGATTTCGCGCAAACAGGCCAGCGCCGCGTCGCGCATCATCTGATATTCGCGATCCGTAAGCGTCTGCGCCGGCGCCACGGTGATCGAATCGCCCGTGTGCACGCCCATGGGATCGAAATTCTCGATGGAGCAAACGATGATGGCGTTGTCCGCCAGGTCCCGCATCACCTCCAACTCGAATTCCTTCCAACCCAGCACGCTTTCCTCGATCAGCACTTCGTGGACCGGCGATAAATCCAGGCCTTTTTCGAGAATTTCTTCCAGATCCTCGCGATTGTAGGCGATGCCGCCTCCGCTGCCGCCCATCGTGAAGCTAGGCCGCAGAATCACCGGATACCCAATACGTTGGGCGAATTCGAGGCCTTTTTCGATCGAATTCACCAGTTGCGATTGCGGCAGGTCCAACCCGATCTTGCGCATCCCGTCTTTGAACAGCAGCCGGTCCTCGGCTTTTTTGATCGCATCGAGCTTTGCGCCGATTAGTTCCACTCCGTACTGGTCGAGCACCCCAGCCTCGGCCAGCGCCACGGAGAGATTCAAGCCCGTCTGCCCGCCCACGGTCGACAGCAACGCATCAGGCCGTTCGCGGCGGATCACTTCGGCGGCGAACTCCACGCTCAGCGGCTCCACATAGGTGCGGTCGGCCAGGCCGGGATCGGTCATGATCGTGGCCGGGTTCGAATTAATCAGCACCACCTGGTAGCCGTCGTCCTTCAGCGCCTTGCACGCCTGCGCGCCGGAATAATCGAACTCGCACGCCTGGCCGATGATGATCGGCCCGGAGCCGACGATCAGGATGCGGTGAATGTCGTTACGCCTTGGCATTCTGTTCCATCAACGTCACGAAGTCTCCGAACAGGTAGTGCGAGTCGTGTGGCCCAGGCGCAGCCTCGGGGTGGTACTGCACGCAAAAGACCGGATGATTGCGATGGCGGAAGCCTTCGAGCGTTTCGTCGTTCAAATTCACGTGCGTGATTTCGAGTTCATTCAGGTTGAGCGAATCCGGGTCCACCGCGAACCCGTGATTGTGCGAGGTGATCTCCACCCGATTGGTAATTTTGTTGATCACGGGATGGTTCGCCCCGCGATGCCCGAACTTCAGTTTGTAGGTCTTCCCACCCAGCGCCAGACCCAGAATCTGGTGACCCAGGCAGATGCCGAAGATGGGCACGCGCCCGATCAGCTTGCGCACCTGCGCGGCCTGCGTCGTCAGCGGCTCCGGATCGCCCGGCCCGTTGGACAGAAACACGCCATCCGGTTTCAGACCCAGCACATCTTCGGCGGTGGTTCCCGCGGGCACCACGGTCAGCCGGCAGCCTTGCTGCACCAGCATGCGCAGAATATTGCGCTTGATCCCGAAATCGTACGCCACCACGTGATATCGCGGTTCCGCGGGCGCGCCAACCGCCTCGGAGGGCGAGCAGACCACCGCCGAACGATCCCAGATGTAGCGCTCGGAAGTGGAGACTCGCGTCGCCAGATCCAGGCCCGTCATGGACGGTGACTTCCGGGCTTTCTCGACCAGCGCCTTGGTATCCACTGTTTTGGCCGACGGGGATGTCGCCGACAACACGCCGCGCATCACCCCGCGCGACCGCAGATGCAACACCAGCGCCCGCGTGTCGATGCCCGAGATCACCGGAACGTCTGCGTTGGTAAGAAACTGTTGCGCGGTCTCGCCGGCCCGCCAATTGCTCGCCAGCGGCGAGAATTCCCGCACCACCAGACCCTCGATGTACGGTCGCGCGGATTCTTTGTCGTCCTCATTGGCGCCGTAGTTGCCGATCTGCGGATTGGTCAACACCACGATCTGCCCGGAATAAGAAGGGTCGGTAAACACCTCCTCATAGCCGGTGATGGCGGTGTTGAACACCACCTCGCCGGTCCGTTCGGCGGGCGCACCAAAACTGACGCCCTCGAAGACCGTACCGTCTTCCAGCGCGAGCACTGCGGAGTTCAAGTGGATTCACGTCCTCCAGAAAGGGGGGATAACTTTTATTGGACCACAGCCGCCGGTCCCTTTGCTTAAGGCCGCGATTGACCCCCGCGCACCATCCGCATACACTTGTTTCGCGGATCGTTCGCAAGGGGAGGTTGGACCATGTCCCGGGCTACATTGTTGTTTGCGGCGCTTGTTCCGGCAGCCGCGCAGTGGGTTCACTACCCGACGCCGGGAGTGCCGCGCACCTCCGACGGCAAACCAAACCTCACCGCACCCGCGCCTAAAGCCTCCGACGGCAAGCCGGACCTTTCTGGAATCTGGCATGTGACGGATCGCCGCTATTTATTCGATCTGGCGACGGACGTTAAGGAAGCGCCTTTCCAGCCGTGGGCGGCGGCGCTGTACAAAGAGCGACAGGCTAGCATGGCCAAAGACCGGCCGTCGGGCCGCTGTCTTCCGCATTCCATCACGGACGCGCCCCTGGTAGGGACCACGGTGTTCAAGATCCTGCAAACGCCCGGGCTGACGGCGATCCTCTACGAGGAAATGAACCACTACCGCCAGATCTTCACTGACGGGCGCCCGCTTCCCGAGCCCGTCACGGGAGCCTGGTTCGGATACTCCGTCGGCCATTGGGACGGAGACACGCTGGTGGTCGACACCACCGGCTTCCACGACCGGAGCTGGCTGGACGATCCGGGTCATCCGCACACCGAAGCCCTGCATGTGATCGAGCGTTACCGGCGGCTCGATGTGGGACACCTGCAAATCCAGTTCACCATCGACGATCCCAAGGCTTACACCAAGCCCTGGTCCGCCACGGTACCCTTCGAGCTCGCGGCCGACACCGAATTGATCGAAAACATCTGCGAGAACGAAAAGGACCAGGACCACCTGACTCACAAGTAGGTCGGCCCCGGGTAAACCCGTCCGCGCCTGCCGTGCCGCTTCCCGCTAAACTGTAGTTGATCCTCCCATGATCACTGAGGTTGCCACTTGTACCTTCGACTCGCTGGACCTCGATTGCGGGGTCACGCTTGCCCCCGTCGAGGTCGCCTATGAGACTTACGGCGAGCTGAACGCCGAGCGCACCAACGCCATCCTGATCGTCCACGCGTTCTCCGGCGACGCGCACGCGGCGGGCGAGGGCGGCTGGTGGTCCAACATGATCGGACCCGGCCTGGCCTTCGATACCGACCGGTACTTGGTGATTTGCGCCAACGCTCTCGGCGGCTGCCGCGGCACCACTGGGCCGGGGTCCCTCAATCCGGCCACCGGCCAGCCCTGGGCGATGAGCTTCCCGGTAGTCACCATCGCCGACATGGTGCGCTTGCAGAAGAAACTGATCGACCACCTGGGCATCCCGCGTTTGCTGGCCGTGGCCGGAGGCTCCATGGGCGGAATGCAGGCGCTCGAATGGGCCGTGAGCTACCCCGAGCACGTCGCGGCCGCCTTGCCCATCGCCACCACCGCGCGCCACAGCGCCCAGCAGATCGCCTTCAACGAAGTCGGCCGCCAGGCCATCATGGCCGACCCGGATTGGAACGGCGGCGACTACTATGGCCGCAAGCCTCCCGGGCGCGGACTGGGTGTCGCCCGCATGGTCGGGCACATTACTTACATGAGCGACGACAGCATGCGCGAGAAATTCGGCCGCCGCCTGCGCAGGCCCGACCAGTTTGAGGTCGAAAGCTACCTCACTTACCGCGGCTACAAATTCGTCGACCGCTTCGACGCCAATTCTTACATCTACATAACGCGCGCGATGGATTCGTTCGATCTCACCCAGCGCGGAACGCTCTCCATGTTGTTCAATGGCATCAACGTGCGCTTCCTGGTGCTCAGCTTCACTTCGGACTGGCTCTATCCCAGCTACCAGTCGCTCGAAATCGTCAGCGCCCTCCGTGGCCGCAATTGCGACGTGGCTTATTGCAACCTGGAAACTCGCTACGGCCACGACTCGTTTCTGGTGGAGGTCGAAGAACAGACCGCGCTGGTGCGGGGTTTCCTGGCCAGCACGTTCAAGGAAACCACCGCCGCCAAACACAAACCCGCGGCACCAGCGCCTCCCAAGCCGGCCCACAAACACGCCCGCAAGGAGACCGCTAGCCGGGCGTGAAAATCGTTCGCGAGATCTACGGCCGCCGCGACTACGCCATCATCGGCGAGCTGGTGGAACCCGGCACACGCGTGCTCGACTTGGGCTGCGGCGAGGGCGAGCTTTTGGCCTGGCTCAAGGAGAACAAGGATGTAGACGGCCGCGGCGTGGAGCTGACCGCGGCGCGCGTGCAGAAGGCCATTGCTCGCGGCGTTTCGGTGTATCAGGGCGACCTGGAATCGGCCGTGGGCGATTATCCCGACCAGGTGTTCGATTACGTCATCCTTTCGCAGACCTTGCAGGAAACTCGCGACCCCCGCGGCGTCCTGCGCAGCATGCTGCGCGTCGGCAAGCACGCCATCGTTGCGTTCCCCAATTTCGGCCACTATTCGGTGCGTTTGGCGCACTTATTCAGCGGGCAATCGCCCCGCAACAAGCTCTTTCCGTACGACTGGTTCGATTCGCCGAACATCCATTTCCTGACCATTCGCGATTTCGAATTGCTCGCGGCCCGCGAACGTTGGCGCGTGGAGCGGCGCATCTTCATCGCCGGACAACGGCAAGTGAGTCTGTTCCCCAACCTGCTCGCCGAAATCGGAGTGTTTCTGGTTTCGGCCACCTACCAGCCGTGATTGAACTCACAGCCGGGCTAGCCGACGCCGGCAAGCGCCTCGATCATTTCTTGCAGGAGAGCCTCCCGGATCGAAGCCGCTCGCGTTTGCAAGCTTGGGTCAAAGCCGGACTCGTCACGGTAAACGGCGCAGCCGCCAAAGCCTCGCTCACCCTACGCGGAGGCGAGCGCGTCGAAGTCACGCCCACCGCACCGCCTCCGCTCAAGGCCGCCCCAGAAGATTTACCCGTCGAGATTCTTTATGAGGACGCCGCCGTGGTAGCGGTAAACAAACCCGCCGGACTGGTGGTGCACGCGGGCGCGGGCGTGCAATCCGGCACCCTGGTCAACCGCCTGGTGCGTCACTTTCAGGATCTTTCGCAAATCGGCGGCGAGCTCCGCCCCGGCATCGTCCACCGCCTGGACCGCGGCACCAGCGGCGTGCTTCTGGTCGCCCGCACCGACTCGGCCCATCGGGCCCTGGCCGCGCAATTCTCCGGCCGCAGCGTGGAGAAAATCTATCTGGCTCTGGTCCAAGGCCGGTTGCGCGACGATACCGGCCGCATCGAAAAACCCATCGCCCGCGATCCCGTCCATCGAACCCGCATGACCGCGCGCCTCGCGTCCGGACGTTCCGCTCTGACGGAGTTTCGCGTCCTAGAACGCTTCGAGAACTTCACCTGCCTGGAAGTCCGCATCGGCACAGGCCGCACCCACCAGATTCGCGTTCACTTGGCGAGCCTCGGCCACCCCGTAGCGGGCGACAAGCTCTACGGAGCCCGCGCCGCCGAGCGCATCTTCCTGCATGCCTGGCGGATCTCCTTCACCAGTCCAGCCACGGGCGAGCGCGTCACCGTTGAGGCTCCGCTGCCCCCGGATCTAGAACAGTGGCTGGCGCGTCTACGCAATTCCACGACTGATACGGAATCGCGCGCGTGAGCCAGCGGATCTATAATCGAGTTGACGCCTATGAAGTTCGCCGCAGTTTTTCTGCTCGGATGCTTTCCAGCGCTGGCCCAGCAGCCGCAAGCTCCGGCCCAAGCCCCCGCCCAAACGCCCGACGAGGGAGCCCCGACCATCCGTCTGGATGTGACTCGCGTCAGCATTCTGTTCACCGTCTCCGACAAGAAGGGCCGTTTTGTCACTAACCTCGACAAGGAAGACTTCGCGGTCTTCGAAGCCAAGAAACCGCAGAACATCATCGAGTTCAATAAGGAGAGCAACCTCCCCCTGCGGCTGGCCATCCTGATCGACACCAGCAACAGCATCCGCGAGCGATTCAGGTTTCAGCAGGAAGCCGCCACCGATTTCGTCAACGCCGTGGTGCGCGTGGGCCAGGACAAGGCCATGGTGGTGAGTTTCGATACCTCCGCCGAACTGGTGGCCGACCTCAATGACGACACAGCAGCTTTGGCGCGCGCGATCCGCAGCCTGCGTCCCGGCGGAGGCACGGCGCTCTACGATGCCATTTACTTCGCCTGCCGCGACAAGCTGATGCTGGACCAGCCCGCCGACAAGTACCGGCGCGCCATCGTCATCCTCAGCGACGGCGACGACAACCAAAGCCACTGGACCCGCGAACAGGCGCTGGAGATGGCGCACAAGGCCGACGTGGTGATCTATTCCATCTCCACCAACATCACGCATCTGGAAACCGACGGCGACAAGGTCCTGAAGCATTTCGCCGAGGAAACCGGAGGCCAGGCGTTTTTCCCCTTCAAGGCCCAGGATCTGGCGCAGGATTTCGAAAACATCGCCAACGAGCTGCGCCATCAGTACAACGTGTTCTACCGCCCGGAGCCGCTAAAAGCCGACGGCCAATACCACTCCGTTGAAGTGAAGGTAAAAACCCGCAAGGACCTGCAGGTGCGCGCGCGCAAAGGCTACTACGCGCCAACCATGAACTGAAAGTGACCTGTGGAGCACGCACTCGTGCGTGCCACGTCCCCACTAATGGGGACGCCTGGGTTTTGGCCTCTCTTGCAATATTTATGGAAGATTTAGCGGCTTTTGCCGCGTACGTCGGGCCCAGGCTACTGACGTTGGAAAAGCCCCTTCCCTCAGATCACAGCCTTCAGCCCTAGCTCCGTGAGCGCCGCCGCAGCCATCGCTTCGTCGTTATCGGACGTGTCCCCGGAAACTCCCACTGCGCCGATCGCATTGCCGTTGGCATCCTGAATGGACACGCCGCCCGCGGCCGCGACCATCGGAACCGGCGACGTGGCCAGCACAGTGTTGGCAAACCCGGGCCGCTGCTCGGTCAACGTTCCAAAAGCCCGGCTGGACTTCCCCCAAAGAATGCACGTGCGGGCCTTGCCCGTGGCGATATCGGGCCGCAGCGCCGGCGCGCCGTCCTGGCGGCGAAGAGCCACCAGGTACCCGCCCGCATCCACCACGGCCACGGTCAGCGGAGGCGCATTGCGCGCCGCTCCCAGCTTGAAGATTCCATCGATAATCGCGTCCGCAGTTTGAAGATTCACGAGCGTCAGGATATCACGCCCCGGATAGGAGAGATGGGTAGGTCACGAGCGTGCCCTCGATGCGTGCGTACGGCGTGTAGGAATGCGGTTTGCGCGTCTTTTTGGACATGATGTGCTCGACCGCAATCCCGCGCGCGGTGAGAGCATCCGCCACCAGCGACCGGTGACACCGCCACGGCACCGCTTCCGCGCACATGATAACCGTCGGGCGCGCCGAAGCGATCCCGATCAGTTCATCCAAGCTTCGCGCGAATTCCGGCGTCTGCATGTAGTCGGCGTAACCTCGAAAGCTGGCATTTTGCCACGCCGTGTTGATCGAATCTTTGCGCGGATGGCGCAACCCTCCCAGTCCGGCCAAATGTAGGTAAGCGATGTTCGCCCTGTGGCACGAGCCGGCCAGTTCCTCGCGATTGAACTGCGGATTGCGCCGCGATTTGGGGATGGTGCGGATGTCACAGAGCTGCTCCACGCCATGCGCCGCAAGAAGGGCGAGGAACTCATCAATCGAATGCGTGGAGTGCCCGATGGTCAGAATCACAATGCTTGCGTCAGCAGATACACCGCAAACGTTCCCAGCCAGTGCGCGCCTTCGTAGTGTTCGCTGCCGACGGCCGCGAGCCCCTGCAAAGCGTGCGCCTCCGCCAACTCACGGAACTTTCCCGAAATGCCCAGCAACATCCAAGCCCGGCTCAGATTCAATCCATCCAGATGCGCTAGCTTTCCATCGGACCGATCGGCGGGCGTTTGTGGGACGAACGCCCGCACATCCGGCAAGAACGCCTCCAACCAAAGCGCGAACTCTTCCCGCGCGAGCACCCGCCGCATCACGTCGGCCTCCGCGAGTGAGGGTGAAAGAAAGTCTTCACCTGAGTGTTCCCATCCAACCGGCGCGTCGCGATCCGCAAGGTAGAAATCCCGCGCCCGGCTCACCAGCAGGTTCGTGAAGTCGCTGTTCCCCGCCACGCGCGCATAGTCCAAGCTGAGCCCCAGCGCGAACGCAGTGTTGGAATGCTGCCCTGAACGGTCCGGACGGCTCAGCTTCGGCAACCAACCGCTCAGATGGTCCACGGCCAGCGTCTCTAACGGCAGAATCGCTTCTGCCAGTACCGGATCGAAGCTCCGTATTTCCGCCGCCAGCGCCAGCAACCACGCCAATCCGTAGGGACGCTCAAACCCCGCCCGGCCCGGCGCCGAAAGATACGCCGTCTCGCCCGCGATGTTGATGTCCGTGATGTTGCGCTCCAATGCCGCGCGAGCTTCCGCCGCGAAAGGCTCCTTCGGGAACCAGCGGGCCACCCGCGCCAGCAGCCAGTGACCGTGGACGGCGGAGTGCCAGTCGAAGCATCCATAAAACGCCGGAGTGAGATGACGCGGCGCTCTGACATCCGCCGCCGAAGTTAAAACGTGGGCAATTTTATTGGGGTATTCACGCCTGACGCAATCCAGCGCCAGACGCGCAAAACGAGCGGCCTGAGTCGCGTCCAATCGCAGGTTCATCCTACCCCGAATGATACAATCGAAACTTATGCGCAAAAAAATTACTGTAGTGGGCGGAGGCAATGTCGGCGCGAGCTGCGCCGTGAACCTCGCGCTCAAAGAACTGGGCGACATCGTGCTGGTGGACGTGGTCGAAGGCATTCCCCAGGGCAAGGGCCTGGACATGCTGCAGATGGGTCCCATCGAAGGCTATGACGTCCACATCGCCGGGACCAACGATTACGAGCCGACGGCCAACTCCGATGTGGTCGTGATCACCGCGGGCCTGGCACGCAAGCCGGGCATGAGCCGCGACGATCTCCTGCTCGCCAACCATGCCGTGGTCAAGGGCGTGACCGAACAGGTCGCCAAGTACTCGCCCAACGCCATCCTGGTGCTGGTGACGAATCCGCTGGATGCGATGTGCTGGACCGCTCTGAAGATCTCGAAGTTCTCCAAAAACCGCGTGATTGGTATGGCTGGAGTGCTCGATTCCGCGCGGTTTCGCACCTTTATCGCGCAAGAATTGAACGTTTCCGTGGAAAATGTAGTCGCGGTGGTGCTGGGTGGCCACGGCGACACCATGGTGCCGGTGGTGCGGCTGTCCAACGTCTCCGGAATCCCGCTGAACGAGTTGATCGCCAAGGATAAGCTGGACGCGATCGTCAATCGCACCGCCAATGGCGGCGCCGAGATCGTGAAGCACCTGAAGACTGGCAGCGCCTACTATGCTCCATCCGCCGCCGCCGTAGAGATGGTCGAGTCGATTCTTAAAGACAAGAAGAAGGTGCTCCCCTGCGCGGCGTACCTCGAAGGCGAGTACGGAGTCAACGGATTGTTCGTCGGCGTGCCGGTAAAGCTGGGCTCCAACGGTATCGAGAAGATTTACGAGATCCAGTTGAACGGCGACGAGAAGGCGGCTCTGGCAAAAAGCGCCGCTTCGGTCAGGGAGCTGGTCGACGTCATCAAAGACAAGGTTTGAGCGCCAGCCACTCTACGAGGCCTCCGCCGAACTCACGGGAGGCGCGTCGGGGTCGAAGGTGACTTTGTCATAAACGTCAGACAACGCGACGCTGCAGTCTACGCTCTCGAATCGGCAAACGCCTTCGAGCCCCACGGTCTCGGAAAGCAGCCAGGGCCCTCCCGGCTGGCGGCGAAAAAGTTCAATGCGGGCTTCTCCCTGCCACACTAGCGCATATTCCTGAAGCGATGTCATGGTCCGGTACTGTGTGGCTTTGATACCCCGGTCCCGGGCCTCGGTGCTGGGCGACAACACCTCGATGATCAGGACAGGATTGAGAAGGGTGTCTCGCCGGCTGTCGGCATACTTCGGCTCGCCGCACACGACCGTGACGTCGGGGTAGGTGTAGGGTCCGTCGGCCGTCACGCCTACACGGAGGTCGCTGCCCGTTACAATACAGGGCCGCTTCTTTAGGGAGGTCCCGAGCTCGCGGATCAGATTTGAGCAAATGATTGCTTGGTTGGAGCTGCCTCCGGCCATCGCGTATCCGCCGAGTGGATACATATAGCCGTTGAAGTACTCGTGCTTGAACTCCGAGGCGCGTTCCAGTTCCAGATACTCTTGAGGAGTCAGACGAGTCTGCTGGTGGGCGGACATGCTACTTCTACTCTAATCCCATCTGCGCGAGCCGGTATCGCAGCGCGTTGCGCGTCAATCCCAGCAATCGCGCGGCCTGGCTCTTGTTGCCGTCGGCGCGCTTCAGCGCCTCGCGAATGATGGACTGCTCGTATTCGTCCAGGCTCATTCCTTCTGGCAAAAAGTGATCTCCAGACGCCGACGCGGCCGCCGCTCGCGTGCGTTGTCCTGAATCGATGCGCACTTCCGACGCCTCCACCCGGGGACCCGCAGCTAACAAAATACTGCGCTCCACCACGTTCTCCAGTTCCCGCACATTTCCCGGCCAGTGATAGCCCACCAGCCGTTCCATCGCGCCTTCGCTGATCTGCCCGCCGAATTTCTTGGCGAAGTGCTCCACCAGGTACGGAATGTCGTCCTTACGCTCGCGCAGCGGAGGAATGTTCAGCGGCACCACGTTCAGCCGGTAATACAAGTCTTCGCGGAACGTGCCCTGCTCCAGCGCTTCACGCAGGTCCACGTTAGTGGCGGCGACCACGCGGACGTCGGTGTGCATGGTCTTGTTGCTGCCTAAACGTTCGAACTCGCGGTCTTGCAAGACTCGCAACAGCTTCACCTGAATCCCGGGCGGCACGTCGCCGATTTCATCCAGGAATACGGTGCCGCCGTCGGCTTGCTCGAACTTTCCCGGCTTGGAGACGTTGGCTCCGGTGAACGCACCCTTCTCATAGCCGAACAGCTCGCTTTCCATCAGATTTTCCGGAATCGCGGTGCAGTTGATCTTGACGTAGGCTTTGTCCTTGCGCGGCGAATGCTGGTGGATCGCGCGGCCGATCATATCCTTGCCCACGCCGCTTTCGCCGCACAGCAGCACCGTGGCGCGCGTGCCGGCCACTCGCTCTACGGTGGCGAAAATGTCCTGCATGGCGGGGCTGTGTCCAATGATGTTCTCAAACTGATAGCGCTGGCCGAGCGCCTCTCGCAATTCGCGATTCTCGTCGCGCAGCTTGCGCACTTCGAGCGCTTTATCCACCACCACCGTGAGATGGTCGAGAGAAAACGGCTTGGGCAGGAAATCGACCGCGCCCTTCTTCATAGCTTCGACGGCTATCTCGACCGTCCCGAAGGCGCTCATGACGATCACCGGCGTGTGCACGTTCTCAGCGTGCAGCTTTTCGAGCAGAGCCAGCCCGTCCATGCCCGGCAGCTTCAGATCGGTCAACACTAAATCCGCGGTGGCTGCGTGCTTCAACGCCTCTTCGGCCGTGCCCACGGCGGTCACCTGGTGGCCCGTCGAGGATAGGTGCAGGCTGATGACGCGGCGATGCTTGTCTTCGTCCTCGATCACCAGAATGTGCTGCTTAGCCATTAGTCTCCTATTGCGTTCCCTTCAGGTTGCCACTGCCGTTTCCACCGGCAAGTACACGCGAAACACGCTGCCTTCGCCAGGGGTGCTCTCGACCGCGATCGTGCCGCCGTGCTCGTCCACAATCTTCGAACAAATCGCCAGACCCAGGCCGACACCTTCCGGTTTGGTGGTGAAGAAGGGATTGAATATGTTCTCTAAGTTTTTCGGCTCGATGCCCGAGCCCGTATCGATGACGGAGATCTCCACCGCGGGCGCCCCGCCTTCCGGCCCAGCCATCCGCGTCTTCACCGTCACTACACCACCCGACCGGGTGGCTTGGGCGGCATTGGAAATCAAGTTGAGAATCACCTGCTCCAGCAACTCTCCGTCGAAACTAACGGGGGGCACGTCGGGAGAATAATTGCGAATCACGGACACCCCCGTCGTGCCGGATTTATCCCGATCGAAGCGGGCGATGACGCGGTCCAGCAGCGCATGGACGTCTCCCGGCTCCAGGCGCAGGTGCTGCGTTGGACGCGCGAATTCGAGAAACCGCGTGATCAGTGAATTGGTGCGGTCCACTTCCTCGGTGATGTATCCGGCCATTTCCCGCGCGATTTCGTTTTCCTGGCCCACTTGCCGGGCGAGCATCTCCGCGGAGGTCTTGATGGTCCCCATGGGATTGCGCAACTCGTGGGCTAGCCCCGCCGTCAGCTGCCCCAGCGCGGCCACCCGCTCGGTGCGGCGGACCTGCGCTTCGGCCTCTTTGAGACTGCGATTGGCCTCGGCCAGTTTTTCGGCGGCGGCCTGGGCTTTGCGCGTCTCCGCACGGCTGGCCTGCGCGAGTTGGTACGTCAGAAAACCAACCACCGGGAAGAACAGGGCTCGCAAAAACACCTCCCGAACTTCTTCGCCAAGGATGACCTGGTCGGGGTCCAGGAATAGGATGAACGACGTATACTCCGCAATGGCGGCGATCGCGCTCACAGCCGCGCCCAGCAATCCGAAATTGGTGGCGGCCGAGATGACCGGCAGATACAAAACCACGAAATAGCTAGTGGAGATGCCCCCGCCGTAGCCCATGATGAGGTAACACAGGATGAGCTCCAGGACGATGGAGGCGATGGCGCCGAGCCGTGGCTCGAGTACCTGCACCACGCCCAGGGCCAGCAGCCCCGCCAGCACGGACGGGTGCCGCTCCGGCCCCCATATGGCCAGCGCGGCGAAGAACAGCAACCAGACCAAATCCTGCGGGCGGATGAAACGGCGCCAATCGGAGGCCACGAGAGATATTCTAGCGTGCGGTATCTGAGGCTCCGTCCCATAAGTCACATTGGTACCATGAGGACATGAAGCCATCGCTATTGTGTGCCGCAAGCTTGCTGGTCGCCGGGGTCTCCTTGCACGCCGATGAGGGCATGTGGACGTTCGACAACCCTCCCGTGAAGTTGCTCCAGGAAAAGTACAAATTCACGCTATCCCAGGCGTGGCTCGACCGGGTGCGCCTTTCGAGCGTGCGCCTCAATGACGGCGGATCGGGGTCGTTTGTCAGCCCGCACGGCCTGCTATTGACAAATCATCACGTGGCTCGCGGCCAGTTGCAAAAGAATTCGACGGCGGAACACGACTACATCGCCAACGGCTTCTACGCGCGCACGCCCGCGGAAGAAATGAAGTCGCCCGACCTGGAGGTGAACGTTTTGGAGTCCATGGAAAACGTCACCCCGCGCGTGCAGGACGCGCTAAAGGGAGCGAAAACCACGGAGCAGGAGTTCGCCGCGCGCAAAGACGCCATCGCCGCGATTGAACGCGAGAGCCTGCAAAAGACCGGCCTCCGTTCCGACGTGGTCACGCTCTATCAGGGCAGCGAATATTGGCTGTATCGCTACAAGAAGTACACCGACGTGCGGCTGGTGTTCGCGCCGGAGCAGCAGATCGCTTTCTTCGGAGGCGATCCCGACAACTTCACCTATCCGCGCTACGACCTGGACATGGCGCTGTTCCGCGTGTACGAAAACGGCAAGCCGCTGGAGACGGCCAATTATCTGAAGTGGAACTCCCAGGGCGCCTCCGATGGCGACCTCGTGTTCGTAAGCGGACATCCCGGGTCCACACAGCGATCCGACACCATGGCTCAGCTGGAGCAGGAGCGTGACATCGAACCGAATTACATAAAGATTCTGCAAAGCCGCCTGGACACGATGCGCAAATATGCGGCCACTAGTCCGGAGCACGCGCGCCAGGCTGGCTCGCGCATCTTCAACTTCGAGAATTCGCTAAAAGCTTACAACGGACGCTACAAGGGCCTGATGGACCCACGCGTGATGGACGCCAAAAGCAAGGATGAAACGCAATTCAAAGCGATGGTGATGGCCAAGCCGGAATGGAAGACCGCGTACGGCAAAGCCTGGGATGAGATCGCCGCGGCCGAGAAGAAATCCGCCACGCGTTTCAAAGAGCAGTTCTACCACGGCCTCGATTCCTCGTTGGCGAACCTGGCCATGAACATCGTGCAGTACGTGACCGAGGTCAAGAAGCCCGATGGGCAGCGGCTGGCCGGCTATCACGAAGCGCAACTGGATTCGCTCAAGCTGCAAATGTTTTCGCCCGCGCCGGTGTATCCCGAGATGGAGATCGCGCGCATCACGGGAGCGCTCGAAACGGACATCCAGGGCGCCGGCGCGAGCGATCCGTTCGTGAAGCTGGTGCTCGGCGGCAAGACTCCCGTACAGGCTGCGGCCGATTTGGTGAACGGCAGCAAGCTGGCCGACCCGGCCGTGCGCAAGCAACTTGTCGAAGGTGGCGAGGCCGCGGTCGCCGCGTCCACCGACTCGATGATCGTGCTGGCGCGCAAGCTCGATCCCATGCGCCGCGAGTTGATCAAGTGGCTGGAAGACAATGTGCAAAGCGTCGAGCAGCGGGCCGGCGAGCAACTCGGCAAAGCGCGCTTCGCGGCATTCGGAAAATCGACCTATCCGGACGCGACCTTCACGCTGCGGCTGTCTTACGGACAAGTGAAGGGCTACCCGATGAACGGCACGATCGCAGCTCCCAAGACCACCATGTACGGCTTGTTCGACCGCTCCGCCAGCTTCAACAACGATGGCGCGTTCGCGCTGCCCTCGCGTTGGGCGGAGAACCGCGACAAGCTGAACCTGGCCACTGCAATGAACTTCGTGTCGAGCAACGACATCATCGGAGGCAACTCAGGCTCGCCGGTAATCGACCGCGAGGGCCGCATCGTGGGGCTGATCTTCGACGGGAACATCGAATCGTTGGTGGGAGATTTCGTTTACGAGGGCGAGACCAACCGCGCGGTGGCGGTCCATACCGCGGCGATGACGGAGGCGCTCAAGAAGCTGTACGGCGCGGGCGCGCTGGCGGATGAGCTGGAGGCGGGCGCGAGGTAGGGGCCACTGACGGCCATGCCTATATTGCAGTCTTTAAGGAGAGTGCTCTATCGGGGGTCTCCGAGTTCAGTGACGCTCAAGGTACCAGCAGGAGCCCGTGTTTTCCTTGGCGCTCCTGCTCAGCCGATGGAAGAGGCTTTGGTCGGTTCGATCACAAAGGCCGTCGCGTTGAGTCCGGACATTTTGGAAGCTCACCTGCCCCAATGTTTTGTGCCTCAGGCAATGAAGAATGCAGCCCAGGTCTTGGTCCTGGTTGTATCGGCTTCCCGTCGGGTCGAGCCAATTGTCGCCGCGGTAGGAGATCGTCTTTCGGGTTTGCTGCCGGCCGGCGTGCACCTCGACATTTGGCCAATCAGAGTTGGCGACTCACTTCTCGATTCGGTCCGTGGGGCGGGATGCAAGATTTTCGACCGTTCGAACACCGCAGTGTCTTGATGTTCAACGCATCAGACATTCCGTACCGCTCCCTCACGGTCGCGGCTCGGATACGTTCGCCGAGCTACACGTCCAGATTCCGCACGTCCAGCGCATTCTCCTCGATAAACTTCCGCCGGCTCTCGACGTCTTCACCCATCAGCGTGGTGAAGATCTGGTCGCTCTGCACCACATCTTCGAGCGACACCTTCAGCAGCGTGCGCGTCTCGGCGTTCATTGTCGTTTCCCAGAGCTGGTTGGCGTTCATCTCGCCCAGCCCCTTGTAGCGCTGCACGCTGACCTCGCGTGTGCCCTCGGTCTTTACGTGCGCTAGCAATTCCCGCCAGCCCGCCAGCGCCTCGCGGTGTGAGTCTTTGACCGCCGTGAAAGGAGGCTGATTCAAACGTGCGGCCTGCCGTGCGATCGAGCGCAGGCGCTTGTACTCGGGCTGCGAGGCCAGCTCGATGTTGATGGCGCGCTCGGCGTTCGTCGGATCTTTGTAGGTCACCATCCATGCGGAGTGTTCCTCTTCGCGGGCTGGTGGTTCGCACTCGATCTTTTGCGCCTTCAGGGCGTCGTACACCGCTTGCAGATTCTTCTGCTCGGTGAAGTCGGCCTTGGTATCGAGCGCGATATCCGTGCGGCACAGAACTTCGACCACCCGCGCGTCGCGCATGCGGCGTTCCAGGCGCCGGAAGGTGATCTGGAACTCGTCGAGCTGCATCAGGAAATTGCGCAGCTCGGTTCCCTCGAGCGTCGTCTTGTTCGCGGTCTCCACCTTCAGGTTCTCGGTGGCGCGCCGCAGAATCTCGCGCGTGAATTCCTTGTCGTCCTTAATGTACTTCTCGCTCTTGCCGCGCTTGATGCGATACAGCGGCGGCTGCGCCACGAAGATGTTGCCGCGCTTGATCAGCTCCTGCATGTGGCGGAAGAAGAAGGTGAGCAGCAGCGTGCGGATGTGGCTGCCGTCCACGTCCGCGTCGGTCATGATGATGATCTTGCTGTAGCGGATTTTGAGGGGGTCGAAATCGTCCTTGCCGATGCCCGCGCCGATCGCCGTGATCATGGCGCGGATTTCCTCGTGGCCCAGCATTTTGTCGTAGCGGGCCTTCTCGACGTTCAGGATTTTGCCCTTCAGCGGCAGGATGGCCTGATAACGGCGGTCGCGTCCGCTCTTGGCGGTGCCGCCGGCGGACTCGCCTTCGACGAGAAACAGTTCACAGCGCTCCGGATCCCGCTCCTGGCAATCCGCCAGCTTGCCCGGCAGTCCGCCGGAGTCAAGCGCACCCTTGCGCCGCGTCAGATCGCGAGCCTTGCGCGCAGCTTCACGGGCGCGCGCCGCGTCGATCGCCTTGCTGACGATCTTGCGCATCACCGTGGGGTTCTTATCGAAGAATTCGCTCAGCTTCTCGTTGACCAGTTGAACCACGTAGCCCTGGATATCGGAATTCAGGCGGCCCTTGGTCTGGCCTTCGAACTGCGGCTGAGGCAGCTTCACGCTGACCACGGCAGTGAGGCCTTCGCGCACGTCGTCGCCGGTCAGATTTTCCTTGACGTCTTTGAACAGACCCGCCGCCTGGCCCGCCGCATTGATGGTGCGCGTGAGCGCGCTGCGGAATCCGCTGATGTGCGTGCCGCCGTCAACGGTGTTGATATTGTTCGCAAAACTGAATACGGATTCGCCGTAGGTGTCGTTGTACTGCAACGCCACTTCCATGCTCAGCACGCCGCCATTGGGCAGCTCGCGCTCACCTTCGATGGTGATGGGCTTGTCGTGCAGCACGCTCTTGCCCTTGTTCAGATGCTTGATAAACTCGGCGATGCCGCCGCTGAAGTGGAACTCGGCGGTACGGGCCGGCTCTTCCCGCTCATCGGTGAGAGTGATGGTCAGGCCTTTGTTCAAGAACGCGAGTTCGCGCAACCGTGTCGACAAGGTGTCGAAGTTGAACTTGGTCGCGTCCATGATGGTCGAATCGGGTTTGAAGGTGACCTTGGTTCCGGTCTTGCGTTTTTCCTTACCGGTCTTTGCGAGCGGAGCCTTGGGAACGCCGCGGGCGTACTCTTGTTCCCAGGTGGCGCCGTCGCGCCAGATCTCCAGTTGCAGAACCTCAGAGAGCGCGTTTACGACGCTCACTCCAACGCCATGCAGGCCCCCGGAAACTTTGTAGGTGTTGGAGTCGAACTTGCCGCCGGCGTGCAGCTTAGTCATCACGACTTGCGCCGCCGATACGCCTTCCTCCTCGTGCAGGTCCACCGGAATGCCGCGGCCGTTGTCGATCACCGTGAGGGAATCGTCTTCGTGGATGATGACCTTAATCTCGGTGCAATAGCCGGCGAGCGCCTCGTCCACGGAGTTGTCGACGACTTCGTAGACCAAGTGGTGCAACCCGGTCTCGCCGGTCGAACCGATATACATCGCCGGGCGCAGGCGCACAGCCTCCATTCCTTCCAGCACCTTGATACTGGTCGAATCATAGACTGCGGGATTGTCTATAACGCCGATCTTGAGATCTTTACTAGCCATGCTTTCCTTTAGATGAAACTTTCAAGGGTTCGGTGCAGCCGGATCTACAGCCGCATGGGCATAATCACGTATCGATAGGTTTCGGCCTTCTCGCCTCCGGGCCGCAGCTCTCCGGCGCTGTGCGGATCCTTGAAGTGGAACGTGACTTCGTCGGTCCCCACCGCGCGCAGGAAATCGAGGAGGTACTGGGCGTTGAACCCAATTTCCACCGAGGGTCCATCGTAGGCCACCGGTAGGGTCTCTTCGCTTTCACCAGTGTCGGAAACCGATGAGTGAATGTTAACCTCGCCCTTGGCCACCTGTACCCGAATGCCTCTGGACCGCTCATCTGAGAATTGCGCCACGCGCTCCAGTGCGCCGCGCAACTCTTCCCGGTTCAGTGTGACCGCATGTGCGTGTTCCTTCGGCAGCACTCGCTCAAAATCGGGGAAGTTCCCGGTAAGCTTGCGGCTCAAGAGCAAGCGTCCGCCGAGTTCAAAGAAGAGATGATTCTCATCGCCGGAGAAGCGCACAACCGCGGCAGGATCGGAATCGGAGGCCAGTTTTTGCAACTCGGCCATGGCTTTGCGCGGCAGCAAAGCTCGATAAGCCCCGGTCACGCCTTCAAGCTCAGCGGAACTTTCCGTCATGGCGAGACGATGCCCGTCGGTCGCCACCATCATCAGCCCGCCCTTCTTCAAAATCAGCAGGGCGCCATTGAGCGTAAATCTGGATTCTTCCGTGGAGATCGAAAAGATGGTCTTGCCGATCATCGAAGCTAACACGCCGATTGGAATCTCAGCGAGCGGTGTCGGCATATGCGGCAGCTCGGGAAAGCTTTCGCGAGACATCCCCGCAATGCGCGTACGGGAGCGTCCCGAAACCAGGCTGGCCCAGTGATTGTCCTGAATCTTCACCTGTACGTCGCCTTCGGGCAGCAAGCGCACATAATCCAGCAGGCGCCGCGCTGGGATCGTTCCCGCTCCGCTCTTCTTGACTCGGGCAGGACAAGAGCAGCAGATTCCCAATTCGAGGTCGGTGGCGGTCAGCACGATGCGATCGCCATCGGCTTCCACCAACACGTTCGACAGGATGGGTATGGTGGTCTTCTTCTCAACCACGCCTTGCGAAAGATTCAGTTCCCGAACCAGGTCGGCCCTGCTAACGGTGAATTCCATGCGCGGTGTTCCTTGGTGAAGTTCCTTGATGAACTTGGTTCTCGAAGACTATGTTCATACAGTCTTATGAAAGTATCGTCTTCATAGGGCTGTTGAAACGGTTGATTTCTCTCTAAATTATAGCAAGACGGAGGGGTTAAAGTCTGCTGAAGTTGTGCATCCGGAGGTGCATCGCTGAGCAAAAAGGGCAGCTTGGACCGCGTTCCACAAATCTTCACATGGCACCTCTGGGGTGAGTGTGGATAATCCTTGTAACACTAATGGATTGAATCGATTACCTTGTGGATGAGCCTGTTCAATTCCGCATCGGTCTGGCGCAAGCGTTCAATCTTCTGCACCGAATGCAGGACCGTAGTATGGTGCTTACCTCCGAACATGCGTCCAATCTCAGGCAGCGAAGATCCGGTCATGTCACGGATGAGGAACATCGCGATCTGGCGCGGGTAGGCGATGTTCCGTGCATTCGACTTCTGCTTGAGTTGCGACGGATGCACAGCGAAGTAATCGGCCACCGCTTTGAGAACGGATTCCATGGTGACGCGCTTCTCGCCGCCGCCGGGAACCAGGTGCTTCAGGACCTGGTGCGCCATCTGCAGCGTAATCGTTGACTCGGTGACCGAGGAATACGCGATCAGCTTGACAAGCGCACCTTCCAGTTCACGGACATTCGAGCGGGTCTTAGTGGCGATGTAGATGCGGACGTCCTCGGGAAGTTGAACACCCTCAATCTCCGCTTTCTTGTCGAGAATGGCCATCTTGGTTTCGAGGTCCGGTGGTTGAATATCCACCATCAGGCCCCACTCGAAACGGGAGCGGAGACGTTCCACTAGCCCGGGTGTGTTCTTAGGAGTGGAATCGCTGGAGAGCACAATTTGCTTTTGGTGATCGTGGAGCTCATTGAAGGTGTGGAAGAACTCTTCCTGCATGCGCTCCTTATTGGCCAGGATCTGGACATCGTCCACCAGCAGCACGTCCGCGGATCTGTAGTGACGCTGGAACGTGGGCATGGCGTTGGAGCGCAGGCACAGGATCATCTCGTTCATGAAGCGCTCGCAGGATGTATAGACGATGCGCATGGACGGGTACTGATCCTTCAGTTCGCGCCCGATGGCGTGCATCAGGTGGGTTTTGCCCTGACCCACTCCGCTGTAAATGAACAACGGGTTGTAACTGCGCGATGGATTGCTGGCCACCGCACGTGCGGCCGCATGCGCGAATTGGTTGCATGAGCCCACGACGAAATTTTCAAACTGGAACTTGGGGTTAAGCTGACCGCCCGCCGGCGTGAACACCGGCTCGGCCTGCTGTGATCCAGGTTGGTGTGATCCAGTCTGGTGTGATCCGACCGGTTGCGACGCGGTGTAGTGGGCGCCACTTGCTCCCTGAGCCGCGGCCAGCGTGGATTGCGCCGCACCCCCGCGAGGAACATACACCACGCTATGCACCGGCAGCCGCAACACGCGAATTGTGGAGCGGATATGCTCGGCGTATTCCTGCTCGATGAAGTCTTTTGTCACTTGGTCTGGGACCGTCACGCGAAGCGAACCGTCCTCCAGACCGTCCAGAGAAGTACGCAGGACCCAGTTGTTGAACTCCTGCGCTGAGATCGTCTGAGCCAGTTCGGCTTTAATCTGCTCCCAGGCGTCAAGTTGTCTTCCGCGGGCGGTTGCCGCGGCGGCTACGTTGAAATCCCCGTGCACGTCACCTTCTCCCAAGTTCCGCCGGATTTCGAGCCACACAATACCCACAAGATTTCCACAACTGTGGAAATCGAAGGTCCAAATGCCCTGTCTTGGGGGAACTTGCTCGTCCGGCTTTCTGACGCACCGAGCGGCCGAATCAGGGGCCCAGTACGCTCGTTGCGGTTATCAGGATATCACAAAAGCCCCGGAGGGGAAGAGGAAAGTTTCCATTTTTAATAGGGCTTGTTTTGTTACGGTTGCAGATAACTATTTCCGTAGTAAAACATTTAGATGACAGGCTGTTCGTGGTACCTTACCCCAGCACCTACCCCTTGATCGAGCGCGGATTTGACAAGCGAGATTCACGGCGCGACAATGAAAACTGCGCTTCAAACGCGCCCATTATAGTACCTCAAGTGCGCGGGAGTAACTCAGCTGGTAGAGTGCAACCTTGCCAAGGTTGATGTCGCGGGTTCGAATCCCGTCTCCCGCTCCAGACCCCCCCTAAGGCGCCCTTTCGCTTGCGTTTTCATCCACTGTCAATGTTACTGTAACCGCGACCGGGGCCGCCTGCCCGGCAGAAATAGCAACCTGAGCGACATACCGACCAAGATTTCAAGCTGGTGGCGTTGAACCGGACCAAGATCTCATCGGAGGGAACTTCGCTGAGCCGCCGCGGCACCGATTCTTTGGAAGTCATCCCATGCGCGGGGACGGCCTCCAGCCATTTGCTGCCGACATCCGCGTAAGTTACGTTTGCCCCGTACGCCAACTGGGGCCAGGTTGCGGTCAGATGAATCCCCACCAGGGCCGGATTCGTTCCAGGCCGACAGGCCACCGCCAGGTGCTCAGGTGATGTTTTCAGTTTCGGAGGCTCGGTAACCAGCAACGCGAAATGACGGGCCGCCCACGAGCATCCATTCACGGCCCGCACATTGAATTCGAACAGTCCGGTCTGCGTAGGCACGCCGGAAAAGTAACCCAGCCGTGACAATTTCAAGCCGGAAGGCAGGACTCCGGACACGACCGCAAATCCCACGCCGCCGGCGGGGCAGCGGCCGGTGACGCGCACGTCGAGGGGGGCCGGAGAATAGGCGCGATCCATTACCGCCCAAGGCAGTTCTTCGGTTAACAGCTCCACTTCACCCGCGGCGGAGGCCAGCGGGGGCGACAGCAGCAGCGCCAGAAGCAGCCTTTTTTTGATGAACATGCCGCGGATCATGGAGAATCTAGCCTTCGCTTCCGATGGTTTATTTAAAGAGTTCGCTTTCTTGAACCAGTCCATAGAAATAGTGAAGCAATCTGTAGAAAGCTCTCGCCGAGAGGAACGATAAAGAACAAATGAGCACCATTCTTCAACCGCCTCCGCCCCCGGATCTTAACGCCGACGGGGGGATTCAGACCCCTCCCGCGCTACCAGGCCGCGAAGTCCGGGAGAGCGGCCCGCAGCCTCCTCCCGTTCCGGCCTCGCTGGCCGACTCCGGGTTGCCCGATTCCCTGATTGAGCAACTGATTCTTAAGTACTTATACTACCGGGGGGAAATGTTAGGACGGGAAATCGCGGGCCAGCTCGGCATGGAGTTCAGCCTGATCGACCAACTGCTGGAAACCATGAAGCACCAGCACACCATCGCGGTCCGGAAATCCTTGGGGATGGGCAACGTCAGCGGGGTGTTCTTCCTGACCGAAGCGGGACGCAATCTGGCCCGGGAATACCTGGAAAGCAACCAGTATGCAGGCCCGGCCCCAGTTCCGTTGACGCAGTACACCGAGGTGGTGCAGCGGCAGCGCCTGCCGGAGAATTGGCTTACCCCAGAGCTCCTGACCGACGCGTTTAGCGGACTCGTTATGGAGTCGGATATTCTGGCGCAAGTCGGGCCCGCCCTGAACGCCAGCAAATCGTTCTTGATTTACGGACAACCCGGCAATGGGAAGTCCAGCCTGGCCGAGGCTCTGTTCAACGTCCAGACCGCACCGATCTTCATGCCGTACGCGATCGAATGCCAGGGCAACATCGTCCAGGTGTACGACCCGATCTACCATCACAAAATCGAGGACGCGGCCGAAGGTTTGCTGGCTCTGTCCCGCACCACGGAGTTCGATCAGCGCTGGTTCCGGTGTAAGCGGCCGTTTATCGTTACCGGCGGCGAACTGACGCTGGAAATGCTCGACCTCACCTACAACAAAGTTTCCAAGGTGTACGACGCTCCCTTCCAGGTGAAGGCCAACAACGGAATCTACCTGGTGGACGACTTCGGCCGGCAGCGGGCCACGCCGGCCGAGATCCTGAACCGCTGGATCGTGCCGATGGAACGCCATCTGGACTATTTGAATTTCCAGTCCGGCGGCAAGATCACCATGCCCTTCGAGGCCTTTCTGATCTTCTCCACCAACTTGCGTCCGGAGCAGCTCGGCGATGAAGCGTTCCTGCGCCGCATTCAGTACAAGATGTTCCTCCGCAGCCCGCGCCAGGCGGAGTTCATGGAGATCTTCCGCCGCTTTGCCGTCGCCCGTGGCCTGGAATACGAAGACGCAACCGTCCTGGATTTCGTGCGGCGCCATTACACCGAGGGCGGACAGAAGTTTCGCCGCTGCCACCCGCGCGATTTGATGACGCACGCCGTCGACATGATCAATTTCGAACGCCAGCCCAAGAAGCTGAGCGCGGAACTGCTGGACCGCGCGTTCCGCAGCTGCTTTGTCGAAGAGTACGACGCCAACGAGTAAGCCGTGTGGGGCAGGATGGCATCCTGCGCGCCGGTTGGTAACCGGCGCTCGACTGTACTGACATGCGCGGCCAGGCGGGTTGCCAACCCGCCGCAGGTTACCAACCACAGCTGTCCAAATTAGCCAGGATCGACGGCTTAGACGCCGCCAAGCCCAGCAAAGACCAAGGTAACGTTGTAGGAGGAAAAACA